>Ga0075477_10000015_pt1 | contig 47452 bp, 38 predicted proteins | sample DEB08_DNA_FD_76338 | JGI IMG/M metagenome (GOLD analysis project Ga0075477, IMG submission 76338) | Aqueous microbial communities from the Delaware River and Bay under freshwater to marine salinity gradient to study organic matter... | ecosystem: Environmental > Aquatic > Marine > Coastal ...
GGTAAAGCTGCGCTCACTTTGCTCTGCAACTTGACAGGCCGACAACGCCGCTGCGAGCATTGCTCCCGCGAACAGCCCTAGAATTTTTCTCAAACCCATACCTATTTCCATTTTTTCAATAACATCAGACTCATTACGACACTATTTCCCAGCATGGCGTGTAGTTGGAGTAGTCAATCTTCATTCGCTTCTGCTCAACGAACGACGCGAGCAGCGATTCCATCCTATGCATGATTTGTGGCTCACCTTTGATCTGAAAGGGGCCGTGCGCTTTGATCTGCGCAACACCTTGTGCCTTCACGTTGCCTGCTACGATGCCCGAAAATGCCTTTCTTAAATTCGATGCTAGCTGCTGAGCGGGAACAGTGGAATCTAGGCGCAGGCCGGCCATATTTTCGTGACTAGGAATAAACGGCGCCTGCAAATCCGAAGGAATATAAAGCTCCCAGTTAAATCCATAGGATGCGCCCAGCGAAAGTCTATGCTTTCGCTGTTTATCAACGTGAGCCCGGGCACGACGCGCGATTGCCACCGCATCACCCGTAATTATTTCATAGTATTCTGTGGCTTCATCGCCTAGGGTCGCCCTTATAAAAGCATCTATCTCTTCAAAATATTCGCTGCTTGATTCAGGGGACGCGAGGATCAGGCCAAACGGGTGTCCTGCATTGCGTTCATGCATCAGGATGCTCAGAATGTAGAGAAGCTCTTCCGCTGTTCCTGCTCCGCCGGGGAAAACCACGATGCAGTGCGCCAAGCGCACAAACGCTTCTAGGCGTTTTTCGATATCGGGCAAGATGACTAGTTCATTAACAATCGCGTTGGGTGCCTCTGCTGCGATTATCCCAGGCTCGGTAATACCGATGTAGCGACGCAGTGCGAGCTGCTGTTTAGAGTGGCCAATGGCTGCCCCCTTCATTGGCCCCTTCATGGCGCCCGGGCCGCAACCCGTTGCGATATTTAGTCCGCGCAGGCCGAGTTGATAACCGACCTCTTTGGTGAAGTCATATTCGTTACGACCTATAGAATGACCACCCCAACACACCACTAAATCGGGCTTTAAGTTTGGCTGAACGATATTTGCATTGCGTAGGATATCGAAGACAGCTTCTGTCACACCTCGCCTGCTATCGAGATCATAAAATCCATTAAGCGCATTATTTACATAAACGACATCCCTTAAAACTGAGAACAAATGTTCTTGAATACCGCGAATCATATTGCCATCGACGAAAGCTGAAATAGGCGCATTGCGAACATCCATGATTGGCCCACGCGACTGTGGCTTTACATCAATTTCAAAATCGGGATAAGACTCAATGAGACTAGAAACATCATCGACCTCATTACCACTATTGAGCACCGCTAGTGCACAGAGTCGAAATAAACTGCGTACCTCTTCGTTTGCGGACATGAGGCTTTGTATCTCGCGATATGAGAGTAAATTGAGCGTTCTCATCGGACGCAAATTCTCTCGACTGGTCGTTTCCTGTTTCAGAGCAACTGACATTTCGTCGTACGACATAACCTTTTCTCTTGTTCAAAGTATTTACATTCGGCGGAGATACCTGCCCGACAACCAAGTAATCAATTAACGCGGGAAGAAATTACCTAACCTGTGGCAGCTCTTGGGCATCTGCGGCGGAGGGCGAATCGGGCGAGCCGAATGCTTGTTTAAACTGCGGCTCAAGGTTTTCCCAGGGACCATCCAATGTGTAGGCGGCACTAGTAAGACTGTCTACCTGATCGCCAAAAATTCTATCGAAAAGGTACGCGCCGACTGCGATAGGTATATTCGCCGTCAGTAGACCTAACCAGGGGATATTGTCGCTCACAGGAAGCGTGACATACATTTCACCGACTATCGTTTCTGCCACAAGATCCACGTCACCCGTAATTTGATAAAGACTCGACGGGCCACTGATGACGAGACGATCCTGAATCTTTACTTGGCCTTCCTCTAGCACTAGATGGCCATCGATCTGATCGAACGCGAGGCCACTGCGCAGAAGATCATCGCTGAACCGAAGACGACGCATGATAGCATCAAAATTAAGGATGCTGATGAGCTTTAGTGCGCCCGCACCGCCGGCACCTTGAAGAAATCTTCCCTCTCTAATATCGATTTTTATTTCGCCACTTAGATTCTCTGCATTGAAGAATGCGGGCGTGCCCTGCCATTCGAGTTGCGACTCGAAATTCCCCACGTTGCTGACAAGGCTAGGGGCATAACCATTAGCACGGAGCACCTCGCCCAAATCGGCGACATGTAGCTGACCATTAAATTCGCTACGATGGGTCTGCCCATCAAAGTGCCAGTAAAAGGATGGCGCAGGTATCTGCTCAGACACAGCCTCACTTTCCTCTCTCTTGGCATCCCAATTGTCTATCTGCTCGGCACTTAAATACTGCGATTCAAGCTGAAGCCCTCTAAAGTCAAAAGCAAGCTCCGAAAACTCAGCACCGACTGCTTCTGGTTTCAAACGAAAACGCCAGCTGCCGTAGGGGCTGTCTCCAATAACAATCTCGCGCGCACTGAAACGCATCGCAGGAAATAACCTGGGGTCGAGCTCGGCGAGCGAATCGACTGGCTCTGTGTCGGCGGGGTCTTCTTCTATGCGCTGTGGTCCTATCGTGCTCGACTCATCACCCGCTAAGCGCAGCCTTTGCAAAGACACAAGCATGTCACCTTCGGCAAAGGGCGCTTCAACGTGGCCTTCGAGCTCTGGGCCTGCAAGGTCTATGAGCCAATTTTTTGTTTCGATATCGGGCCTAATCCTCAGCGACTGCTTCGCAAAATTTTGGCCTAAGAGCTCTAATTCATTTACCGAGATATCAATAAAACCAAGATTCTCAGCAAAACCCTCAGCGCCGTAACTGGACTCATCAAGTACTCCTTCGCTCGCAGCGAGTGTTCGCAGAGTCTCTGTAAACTGCGTAACAAAATCATCCCATTCTTCGAAGTCTGCAGTGGACAAACTACCCAGCACCACTAGGCCATCGAAAGGATTCTGCTTTAGCACACTGAGTTGAGTAGGCGATTCTCCCAGAAAAACCAGTCCCTGAGAGAGTGCTGTATCATCGAAAGAAAGATCAAACTCCAATCGTTCTCCCAGTTTACCCCTGTGCCATTGCCTGTTTTCGCCAAATCCTAGCGTCAGATCGAAGGCTACAGGTGTGGCAGTGTCTTTATTAAGTGGGCTCGGCCCTGCAATCGAAACACCTTCTAACGTGCTCTGAATTTCGAGAGTCGTGGGATATAAACTCTCGCCACCTTGCTCAATAAGTAACTGGCTCGTAAATTCCAAGACCCCATCGGCCTGATTCAGCATTGAATCGATAAGCGGACTCGTCAGCGCTAAATCGGCCAATTGCTGTGGTGCTACTCTGCCGCGAGCAGCGAGCGTAACCGCCTCGATAACGCGATCATTTTGCGCCGAACCGAGCTGCAGTGAGACAGAACTGCCAAACAGTTGCGCTCGCAAGTCCGAGCTATCGAGGCCCGTTCGAGTATCGAACACTACCTGACCTGAAAGCTCTGAGACGTCAAGACCATAGTCGAGGAGCGCTAAATTATTCTCATCAATCGAAAGCTCAGTTCGTACATCGACCGGCTCACCACTACCAAGCAGAAGATGAACATCGATCGCCACCTCCGCATCACCCTCTGCACGCCAGTTGTTCACCGTGTCTATGAGACCATCCGGCAGCGGTGAGGCAGACAAAAAATTGAGTGCGTCTTGTGTAAGCCCCGTCGCACCACCCTCGACTACAAGTCTATTACGAAGCTCCCCCTCTTCGTTGACGGTAGGTCGCACCGTGCCTTTCGCTCCATCGAGCAATAACCCGTAACTGTTACCAGCCGTCACGAAAACATCGACTACGCTGTCCGCAGTTGAGACGAATGCCTCGACGTCCTCAATTTCTGGCCACCCTTCGGCGTAGTTAATCGTTCCATCACGCAATCGATAGAAGCTTTGGAATGTCTTTGCCGCGGGGTCTGAACCAGGCAACATCGATCCTCGCAATATCGCGCCGCTATCAAAGAACGTTCCGTCTAGGGCAGCGCCCCCGACCCAGGCCATGGTCGACTTAAGTCCCTGCTCTATTTTGGGGCCATCGGGTAGGTAATAGTAACGATCTTCTGCGAGCATGCGCTCAACGCCGATGAGTAACTCAATATTCGATTGAGGCTCACCCTCTGCCGGCCGGACTAGCTGCGAGGTAAACTGCACGCGCCCGGTCGTGGTCGCAGATTCTGCAATCAACGTGTTGCTAGACAAGGTAAGATCAAGCCCTGCTTCGAATTTCGAGAGAAAATCTATGCGCCCATTAACATAATCGTACGACCAGTCACGCGTATAAATATTAGGGAGATTCATCCGTAGAAAAGGCGTGTCAATCTCAGCAAATCCGCTCGCTCTTTTTGTCTGTCCGTCGTAGTCAATTTCTAGATAACCCGTCACGCCATCTAGCTTCGGAATCCCACCAATCGATTCGATGGCACCGCTTTCGGTATTCGCTCGCAGAGACAGTTTCTGAATGGGTCCGGACAGCGCCTCCAGTGGCGAGGCAGCCATCTCTTGACCGGTTAGTTTCACACTCAGATTATTAATCAGACCTCTCGGTGAAAGGTCGTTCAAAGTACTAATCTGCGAATCAGAGAGGGGTAGAAAGCCAGCGCTCGCCATGCGGCGAGTTAAGCTGAGAAGCCGCGCGATATCTACTGAATCCGCTCTTAACTCGACTTCGTCATTTTGGCGCACTACAACGCCAGCTGAAAAAGCGCCCCATTCCTCTCCATCCCATTTGCCTTGGTTCGCCTGAACTACGAATTCGAACCTGGGATTTGTTCCGTCCGTCTGAATTAACTCTGCCGACTGGCGTAGGGTTGCTACGCTGCGGAAGCTCGAAAGCTCTGTACTCATCGCCTCTCTAGCCGCAGGCCTCTGCAATTCTAGAGACTCGATATCGAGGGTAGCCGTCGCCTCTATCAATTTCCCATCAGCTATCTCAAACCAAATTTCCCCACCTGCGTCTAACGCAGTAACACCGGTAAGCGCTGGCTGGACCGCGGCCGGCAGTAGAGATTCGAAAAGAGGAAGATAGTCGCCCGTAGGAATATTTGCATAAGCGTAGGCGGATGCATCAGCAAGTGTCGCGCCTGTCCCCTCGTAGGAGAATTGAAGTGGCTGGCGTACACCATCGATTAGCGCGTCAACAAGAATAACGTGTTCGTTCTCGCGGTTCTGAATTCGCGCGTCGACTATATCGACCACAACGGAGTCACCCGCACTCGGCTCAAGGATCAGCACCACATCGCTCAGCTGCAAATACGACACGTCCAACAAAATTGAATAGAGCTCTGCCATGTTTACCCGCTGCGGCGTTGCACCGCTCACTCCGCGCAGCTGCCATAAACCGTCGGCAGACTGCCTAAGGGCAACCTCTAAGTCTGCGACTTCGAATTCCTCAAGCACCCAGCGTCGCTGCCAAAGACTAGCCGGTACGTCCAACGTTAAGGTTGCACGATCAAACAGGAGACCAGCAGATTCTGCTGCTACACCGACCTGAGCTTCGGTTACTAGCAAACTCAATCCACTTATCTCGATCGTCGGATTGAATCCAGAAAAACTCCCAGTTAACGAAGTTATGTTTACCGGCAACCCGGTCAGCTCGAAAACTTTTTCTTCGACGATCCGCGTGTAGTCTGCGACAGCTGGCATAAACTGCCGGCCCGCGCTCACATAAGCGGCGAGCGCAACAATTCCCACGACAAATAGTCGTCGCAGCAGCCTGCCAATGCCGAATACTAAGGATAAAAACACTGAACCTCTCTTCGACTTTCTAGCAACTTAAGACCCACTCAATCGTTTGCTAGTGATTTCAATATCAAATTGGCTTCTCGCATACTCAGAGCATGCGAGAAACTCTAACCGACCGGCGATTAATTGTTCGATAATTCGCGCTTCGTCACGCAAAGCATCGATCACCGCATGCGACGCTTTCACCCTAAATACATCGCCCCGAGAAGACAGTACCAGCAACCGTCGATGAATTACCGATACTACAGAGTCTATCGAGGCGACATGGCCGTCACCCGAACAGTCTTCGCAGGGCGCGCGCAGAACGCGCTGCAAACTTTCCCGAACTCGCTTGCGGGTCATCTCGAGTAAGCCAAATTGCGAAAACTCACCAACCACTGTGTGTGCGCCGTCTTTCGCAAGCGCATCGATCAACGCCTTACGCACCTGAGAACGATGTTCTTCACAGTGCATATCGATGAAATCTATAACGATGATACCTCCTAAATTACGCAACCTCAGTTGCAACGCAATTGCAGCCGCAGCCTCGAGGTTCGTCTCGAGTATCGTTGAATCTTGATCGCGAGCGCCAATAAAAGAGCCGGTGTTTACATCGATGGTTACCATCGATTCCGTTTGTTCAATAACGAGGTCTCCGCCATTGGGCAGCCGTACTTTTTTCTCTAACGCGTTCTCTATCTGCTGTTCTATAGAGACTCCATTCGCCTCACAAAGTTCGAATAGAGGCGGTTCTTTGGCTGTGAGTTCGAGCAACGCATATGCGTCAGGAATATAGTCTTTCAAGAATGCACTAAGCTTATCGAATGCGTCGACATCGTCGATGAGAATACGGCTCACTTTCGGACCGAAAAGATCGCGCATCGACCGAACATAGATCGGTTCTTCGGAGTACACACACCGCACCTCGTTTGGTCTCCGCAGCCTCTCCATGAGCTTCACCCAAAGCCTATGAAGATGTCCGATATCTTCCAGAAATTCGCCCTGAGTCGCGCCTTCCGCGGCCGTCCTTACGATGAAACCTCGAGGCTCTTTCCAACCCGATTCGGCCAGACTGTTTTTAAGCAGTGCTTCGAGCCTTTCGCGCTCTTGGTGATCGACAATTTTCTGCGAAACACCAACATGCAAGCTGCGCGGTAATAGGACTAGATGCCTCGCGGCGAGAGTCAGGTGATTACTCAACCTGGCCCCCTTACCCGCAATGCCATCCTTGATAACCTGCACAGTCAAGAATTGTCCTTCGCGGAGAAGCTCTCCAATCCGCGCGGGTTGGTCTCGACGCACCTCAAGACCCTGAGCATCCAGCTCGCTGATATCCGACGCATGAATAAATCCCGCTCGCTCAAGACCGATATCCACGAATGCCGCTTCCATGCCGGGCATCACTCGGAGCACTTTACCTTGGAATATATCGCCTACGTGGCTGCGCGAGCGGTTCCTCTCGAGCATCAGTTCTTTCAGAGTCCCTTGCTCGACTAGCGCGACTCGGGTCTCTGCCGGCATGACATTGATTAGTAGTTCGCTCATTGCTCCCACGCTTCCATTGGTGGCAAGCAGTCTAATCCCGCCTTCTTAAGCAACGCTGCTGTTTCGAAAAGTGGCAGCCCCATCACGCCACTATAGCTGCCTTCAATCGAACGAATGAACGCCGCAGCGAGGCCTTGAATTGCATAGCCGCCGGCTTTTCCCTGAGGCTCACCCGTCAACCAGTAGCGCCGTGCCTCGTCACGACTGACACTGCAAAAGGTGACACGTGTTAACGACACCGCTTCACCGATCTGGGTAAGCGAACTATTCCCATCGGACGCGACAACACAGACGGCGCTTCTTACCTCATGAGTCGTATTCGCCAAAGCCAGCAAGAAATCTTCGGCTTGCTCTGGCGACTCGGGTTTTGCCAACACCTCATCGCCGAGCGAAACAACGGTATCGGCAGCGATTAGCACCCCTGTGAGGTCAAGTAGTTGCGTTGAGCCAGAACGCGCTTTTTCTCGGGCCATTCGGGAAACATATGAAGCGGGAGACTCACCCTCCCAGCGAGATTCGTCGATGTCCTGAGGGCAGATCTCGCAATCGAAGCCGAGCTGCGCGAGAAGCTGTGCGCGTCGCGGTGATGCTGACGCTAAAATTAGCCGAGGGGATATCATCAATTGTTTATAAACCTACGCCGAATGCTTCGTAGCAAAGAAAACAGAGCAGGCCATATCGTTGCACTTGAAAAAGCCGCAAGCAAATACATCGAATCTACAGGCTCAATCTGACCGCTGATAACCCGCAGCCAATGCCCCAAACCTAATGCGACAAGCGATAGAACGAACAGCAACCCACTCTGCTGAATGGGATTGTACATTCGCAAGCGCTGATGAAGGCTTAGGGTGACGTAGGCGACGATAAGCAGAGTAAAGGCATTGAGACCGAGCATAGTTCCCTCGAGCACATCAAGTAGCAACCCCGCAGCCCAGGCGAAACCGAGGCCCACTCGGTAGGGCAGCGCCATCGTCCAATAAAAGACGAACATAAGTACCCACTGCGGACGCCAATTCATTGCCCAGTCCGGGAGAGGCACAATCGCCAACAGATATGCCAAAAAAAGGCTAATGATGACAACCAAATTGGTATAGCTCTTCGACTTCATAGCTGTACCTCCTGCTTAGGCGGGATAAGAAGCATCACATGCCGCGTACTATTGATTTTAGCCCGGGGCCGAGCCTTGATTATCGCGAAGTCCTGACCAGGATCGTTATCAACACTTACTACGTCTGCGACTGGGAAATTTTTCGGGTAAATCTGCCCCATGCCAGAGCTCACTAACAAATCGCCCGGGTGTACATCTTGTGTTTGTGTCACGAATTCGAGCTCTAGCTCATCTGTTTCGCCTCTCACGCCCCGCGCGAGCGCCAGCTCTCCGTTTCTGTTTACTTCGACTGGGGTAATATGCAGCGGATCGGAGATTAGTAACACCCAGCTGCTCCTCGGCATCACCTCCACTACCTGCCCCATGAGGCCATCGGCAGCTAACATGGCCTGCCCAACGAAAACACCGTGTAGCGCACCACGATTAATCAGGACACGTTTACTTGCGCGTTCAGGAGATCGGTTTACTATCTCGGCCGCCAAAACCTCTCCCTCAACAATCCGAGCAGCTTCAGTTAGCGCACGCAGGCGACTGTTTTCGCTTGCGAGGCTCGCCAAAACTTGAAGCTCTCTCTGCGCTAGGAGCAGCTCGTTAGTTAAGCGCTCATTTTCAGCAAGCAGGTCGCTGTGCGACACAAACACGTCATCGAAAAATTCAGAGGTGCGGGCGGGCATATCGGCGACCCAGTAAACAGGCGTAGCCGTGTAGGAAAGGATAAACCGGACAGAATCGAGATAACCGAATCTATTGTCGGCAAACATTAGACAGAGAGACAAGAATGCGAGAGCCAACGCTCTGTATTCGAGTGCTACTCCTTTTGTAAACAGCGCCTTATCGATGACACACCCCTCATTCTACTAGCCGATCTACGCAAGTAGAGCGCGGCCGACAGCACGTCACTCTAAAGGCTAGCTAGAGATTAGATAGTATCGTATGCGAGGCAAGGAAAGAAGGAATGACCGCTTCTTCATCTGGCGAACCTGACGAAGAGACAGCGCTATACGAAGTGCGCAAAATGCTGGCGTAGTAACAGCCCTCGGAAGCGCTGCGCAAACCCCTTAGGGACCGAACTTATTCTATTGAGAGTAGATCGATATCATAAGCATCCATGAGTTCCATGGCCTTTCCTCCGCCTCTGGCGACGCATGAAAGCGGGTCTTCCGCAACGATCACGGGAAGTCCTGTCTCTTTGCTCAATAATTTATCCAGATCACGCAGCAGTGCGCCACCGCCGGTCAATACCAAACCGCTTTCAGCGATGTCGGAAGCGAGCTCGGGCGGCGATTGCTCTAGTGCGCTTTTAACGCCCTGAACAATAGCAGACAGGGGCTCCTGTAAAGCCTCGAGAATTTCTTCACTGTTTAGCGTGAAGCTTCGAGGCACACCCTCTGCTAAATTACGTCCGCGAACGTCAATCTCTCTCTGCTCGCCGTTCTCGCTAGGATAGGCGCAGCCAATTTCTTTTTTGACTCTCTCGGCAGTCGCATCACCAATCAAGCTGCCGTAGTTACGGCGCACATGCGTGACTATCGCTTCGTCGAAGCGGTCGCCACCGACGCGGACAGATTCGGAGTAGACAACACCATTTAGCGAGATAATAGCAATTTCGGTGGTGCCACCGCCTATATCAACAACCATAGATCCGCTAGCCTGCTCAACTGGCAATCCGGCGCCGATCGCTGCAGCCATGGGCTCTTCGATTAGACGCACGTCACGTGCGCCCGCACTTGCTACAGATTCACGAATCGCGCGCCGCTCGACCTGCGTTGATTTACAGGGCACACAAACTAGCACACGCGGACTCGGTGGGAAAAAGCTGTTTTCATGCACTTTGTTAATGAAATGCTGCAACATCTTCTCAGTGACCTGAAAATCTGCGATCACACCGTCCTTGAGCGGTCGAATAGCCATGATGTTGCCCGGCGTTCGTCCCAGCATTCTCTTGGCATCGGCGCCCACAGCAGCCACGGATTTTTGCCCGTTATGCGTGCGTATCGCAACGACCGATGGCTCGTTGAGAACAATGCCTTGGTCGCGGACATAGATGAGCGTATTCGCTGTGCCGAGATCTATCGACAGGTCGTTGGAGAAAAGTCCTCTAATTCGTTTAAACATGCGTGGCTTTTAACCTCGGTAGCACTGAATCCAGTGCCTTTTTTATAATTCTTTGATAGCGGCGAGAGGGCATCACGAGAGCGCCCGGTTAAGGCGAGATTCTCGCATTTAGTCGACCTTTCGCCACTGACAATCCCTATAATACAGGCGCAGTTTCTTGTACACTTGTATGCCAAGCGATCTCAGAATGGCCGTAAATTATGCGCACTCTAGCAACGGCTTGATGCGAGAGCAAGCGCTAAGGCGCGAGTTACCAGAACAAAATACGCTGGCGATTATACCGACCTTTTTAGAGCGCATTTCAGACACCATTCGCCTCGCCTGCACCTATAACCAAGGAATAGCATAATGGCACTAACAAAGACCGAGGTTGAGAAAATCGCCCACCTTGCCCGTTTACATGTCAGCGATGTTGAAGCCGAGGAAGTGGCGAAAGGCGTAAGCGATATTCTCGCCCTAATTGACAAAATGCAGTCGGTCGACACCGACAACGTAGAGCCGCTCGCCCACCCTTTCGATGCCGCGCAAAAACTCAGACCAGACGTCGTTACCGAACCTGACCGCCGCGACGAGCTGCAACAATTGGCCCCACAGTCACAAGACGGCCTTTTTTTGGTCCCTAAAGTAATAGAGTGATCCGCTTAAGGGCTCTTCGCGCGCAAGCGGCGCCGGAGTCAGTAGTGGCGTGTTAAGTCAAACACCGCGCCTAACAGGCGCTAGATCAAACACAGGATTTACCAATGATAGAGAAGACAGTCGCCGAACTTAGCGCCGCCCTCGCGGCTGGCGAGACGACAAGCGTGGCACTCACTCAGGCATACCTTGATCAAATTGCGGCACATAATGAGGTGTTAAACGCTTACATTACCGTGTGTGCAGACAGCGCAATAGCGCAAGCACGAGCAGCGGATGAGGCCCGTGCTGCGGGTTCCTCGGCTCCACTACTCGGCATCCCCATTGCGCATAAAGACCTTTTTTGCACTGCGGGCGTCAAGACGACGAGCGGCTCGAAAATCTTGCACAATTTTATCTCACCCTATGATGCGACTGTCGTAGAGCGCTTGCAGGCGGCAGGCGCAGTGATGCTCGGCAAAACCAACATGGACGAGTTCGCCATGGGCTCCTCAAATGAATCAAGCTACTATGGCGTCGCGCGCAATCCATGGAACTTAGACCGAGTCCCTGGAGGGTCTTCTGGGGGGTCTGCTGCTGCCGTTGCAGCAGACCTGTGCGCCATGGCGACCGGCACAGACACAGGTGGCTCCATTCGCCAGCCGGCAGCATTTTGCGGCATTACAGGCCTGAAGCCGAGCTATGGCCGCGTGTCGCGATGGGGAATGATTGCCTACGCATCAAGCCTCGACCAGGCGGGCCCTCTTTGCAAAACTGCCGAAGACGCCGCGATCCTGCTCAATGTGATGGCCGGTGTCGACGAAAAAGACTCGACGAGTATCGCACTGCCCCCTGAGGACTTTACTGCAACGCTCAACAACTCGCTCAAAGGACTGCGCATTGGCTTACCGAAACAGCATTTTACTAGCGGTCTAAATCCCGCGATTGAAAGCGCCGTTCGTAACGCAGTAGCCGAACTCGAAAAACTCGGTGCCGAGGTAAAAGAGATCAACCTCCCCAATAGTGACCTTGCGATTTCTGCATACTACGTGATCACGCCAGCAGAGGCGTCGGCTAACCTGTCCCGCTTTGATGGCGTGCGCTACGGCTACCGCTGCGAGAATCCGGTGGACCTCGAAGACATGTACAAAAGAAGCCGTAGCGAAGGTTTTGGCGAGGAGGTAAAGCGCCGAATTATGATCGGAACCTACGCGCTGTCGGCAGGCTTTTACGATGCGTACTATCGAAAGGCTCAAAAAATTCGCCGCTTAGTAAAGGAAGATTATGCGCGGGCCTTTGAAGACGTTGATGTAATCATCGGCCCAACCACGCCGAGCCCAGCTTTCGCACTCAATTCGATGAAAGATTCGGTGACAATGTATCTCGAGGACATCTACACAATCGCGCTCAATCTTGCTGGCCTGCCAGGCATGTCTGTGCCGGCAGGTTTCGTCGATGGCCTGCCGATCGGGATGCAACTCGTCGCCAAGGATTATGCCGAGGCAACACTTCTGAATGTTGCACATCAGTTTCAACAGGTAACCAACTGGCATAAAAAGAAACCGGTTCTCACCACTTCAGAAAAAACCACGGAGGCCTAGCATGCAATACGAAACAGTCATTGGCCTAGAGGTTCACGTTCAGCTCTCTACAGAGTCAAAACTTTTCTCGGGTTCGGCGACGACATTTGGCGCAGAGCCAAATACGCAGGCCAACATTTTCGACCTCGCGTTGCCGGGAACTCTCCCCGTACTAAATGAGAAGGCCGTGGCGATGGCGGTCAAGTTCGGCCTCGCGATAGGTGCCGAAATTGGCAAGCGTTCGGTATTTGATCGGAAGAATTATTTTTATCCAGACCTACCGAAAGGCTATCAGGTCAGTCAACTCGACTTCCCCACGGTCGGCAAGGGTTCTTTGACCATTTCGCTCGAAGACGGCAGCGAAAAAGTAATTGGCGTAACTCGGGCACACATGGAAGAGGACGCGGGAAAGTCGTTGCATGAAGACTACCAAGGAATGACCGGAATCGACCTAAACCGTGCGGGAACACCGCTGCTTGAGATTGTTTCCGAACCCGACCTTCGCAGTGCAAAAGAAGCGGTCGCCTACCTTAAAAAGCTGCATTCCATAATCCGCTATCTCGACATTTCGGACGCCATCATGGCGCAGGGGTCGATGCGCTGCGACGCCAACGTGTCGATCAGACCCGTGGGTCAGGAAGAGTTTGGTACGCGCACCGAAATCAAGAACATCAACTCGTTTAAATTTGTCGAAAAAGCGATTAATTACGAGGTTCAGCGGCAAAAGGACGTTCTCGAGGACGGTGGTCGCATCGTGCAGGAAACACGGCTTTACGACGCCGACAAAGATGAGACGCGCTCGATGCGCAGCAAAGAGGTAGCGAACGATTATCGCTATTTCCCCGAACCAGACCTTTTACCCATCGTAATCGACGATGCTTATATCGAAGCGATTCGTGCAACGCTACCAGAGCTTCCGGACAGACGGGCAGCACGTTTCGTGTCCGACTACGGCCTCAGTGAATACGATGCTGGCGTGCTCGTTGCGACTCGTGAAATGGCTGACTATTTCGAGACCACAGCCACTCTCAGCGGCGACGCAAAACTTGCAGCCAACTGGGTAAGTCAAGATTTACAGGCACTCCTGAATAAACATAGCTGGGAACTAAGCGACTCTCCAATTCAGGCTGAGCGCTTGGCGACTCTAATTCAACGCATTAAGGACAACACAATATCCGGCAAAATTGCGAAAACCGTCTTCGAGGCCATGCTCGATGACAGCAACGATGTCGATTCGATTATCGAAGCGAAAGGACTTAAGCAGGTCACCGATAGTGGCGCGCTCGAAAGTCTCGTCGATCAAGTAATCGCGGATAACCCCGATCAAGTGCAGCAATATCGAGACGGAAAAGTACAGGTCATTGGCTTCTTAGTTGGTCAATGCATGCAGTTATCCAAAGGAAAAGCGAATCCTGCACAGGTAAACGAAATTCTGCGTAGCAAACTGAGTTAGCGTTTAACACAGCGCGGATCTTCTATCAGGACTCTTAAATCAACAGACGAAAGAACAACGCAGACGATGAGTAGCGAAAAGAAACGCGGCGCCGAGCGCACGCAAAAAGCAGTAAGAGATGAGGATTGGTCGGATGAACGGCTGGCTAGTTTTCTTGCGCTGTTACCGCCTGATGATCTGCCCGCGGACTATAATTGTTTGCTGCGCGCCTATCGCGGGATGACGGCTGAACTCTTCGCGCGTTTCGTGCGGATTTTTGTTGAGCGCGGGCATGACATCAATGTCACTCTGGCAAATGGGTCGACTTTTTTAGATCATGTGTCACGGCACAGAAAATCGACAGAGTATGCGCAAGCGCTAATTGACTGCGGCGCCGTCGCTCGTACCTCGCTCGCCGTGCAGGCCTAAGCACCCTCGCTCGGGCTGGCCTTTTCTACCACCCGCTTACCGATAATTAGCGCCCACGCGCGCCGCTGCCTGCTGGTCGAGAACCTCCCGTGCGAGAACCGTCTTTTGACTTGAATTTAGTCTCGCGCTCGAATTGGGGCGCCTTATCCAAAAGCTTCTCATCTGGATGGATGCACTCAAGCTTCATGCCTAACTGCTCTTCAATGTCGGGCAATAGAAAGGAATCTTCTTCGCAGGCAAAGCTGATTGAGGTTCCTACCGCACCCGCTCGACCCGTGCGACCGATGCGGTGGACATAGTCTTCGGGTTCCTCCGGCAGTGTGTAGTTGATCACGTGCGTTACGTCATCAATATGCAGTCCGCGACCTGCCACATCGGTTGCGACTAATACCTGCAGCTTGCCTTCCTTGAAATTATCGAGTGTTCGAATTCGCTGATTCTGGGCGACTTCACCCGACAACATTCCAACGCTGATACCGTTTCGATGTAAGTTATCGGCGAGTTTTCTCACCTGATCGCGGCGATTGCTGAACACCATGATGCGCTCAGCCTTCGGCTCATTGATTAAGTTATACAGCAGATTGTATTTATCTGCCGTCGTGACAAGGTACACAATTTGCTCAACGGCGTCCGCCGCAACACGCTCTGGTGCCACTTCAACCATAATCGGATCCATCGCCCAACGATTCGATAACTCGACGATCTCGGGCGTGTAGGTCGCACTAAACAATAATGTTTGGCGGCAATCCTTGCGAGGAGTGCGGGCAACGATCTGGCGAACCTGAGGGATGAAGCCCATGTCGAGCATGCGATCGGCTTCGTCTAACACCATAAGCTCGATCATGCCAAGATGGAGATTGCCATTGCTTACGAAATCGAGAAGTCGACCGGGCGTAGCAACAACGATATCGACCGGGCGTTCGTCAAGCGCACGCGTCTGTTTCTGATAATCTTCGCCACCAACCAAGGTGACTGTATGTAGCCCGCTGTATTTATTAAGCAAATCGGCGTCACTGGCGATCTGAATAGCGAGCTCGCGGGTCGGAGCAACAATTAGCGCGCGGGGCTCAGCAAGGTAGCGCTTCTCGTTAATGGGGTTGCTAAGCAAATCATTGATTATCGTGATCAGGAACGCAGCCGTCTTACCAGTTCCCGTTTGCGCCTTGCCAGTTACATCGTGACCTTGCAGGGTATGGACGAGACTCTGTGCCTGAATTGGCGTGCAGAATTCAAACCCGAGCTTGTCGATTGCCTGGCGTAGAGGCGTTTTTAGATCGAAAGTATCAAATGAGACTTTCGGTGCCTCTGGGGTTTCGACTTGAACGGTGTTTTGCTCAACTAATTCGTCCTGCGCCTCTTGCGTCGACTCATTTTGCTCGGTTAGTGACTGCATAGGTATCCGGTATTCCAATAGGTTTAAGTAAGGTAACAGACTGCTCGGTTTCGCTTCGAGCCGCAGCTCTGCGCAAAAGCGGGGTTGGACGCCAGCACAGACGTTGCGCGGCGGAGCCTAACTCTCAGGGCGCCCGCATGATAGCCCTATGCAGGGCTTTCTTCAATCGTGCCACAGGCCGCACAATGTGGGTCGCGTGGCAGTTTCATCTCTCGCCACTGCAAATTCGATGCATCGAGAAGAAGCAACCTGCCGACGAGAGGCTCTCCAAATCCCCCAATTAACTTCAGTGCTTCGAGGGCCTGCATCGAGCCTACTATGCCGACAACCGGCGCGAGCACCCCGTTATCCGCACAGGTAAGATCACCGCCTTCTCCTGATTTATAGAGACATTCGTAGCAAGGACTGGTGCTGACTCGACTATCGAAGACGGCAATCTGACCTTCGAGACGAATCGCGGCGCCGGAAACTAGGGGTATGCCCGCCGAGAGGCAGGCGCGGTTAATCGCAAACCGAGTATCTAAATTATCAGTCGCATCGAGCACCACATCCGCGCGGCTGATCAGCTGACTTAGCTCTGCTGCGCCCGCGCGGCGGTTGACTACATACACCTTGGTCTCTGAATTGATTCCCCTTAGGGTCGCCGCAGCGGATTCCGCCTTGCTTTTGCCTATATCGGACTCGGCGTGCGCGAGTTGTCTCTGCAAATTACTTAACTCTACGACGTCGTCATCAATTAAGGTGAGACTGCCTACTCCCGCTGCTGCTAAATACATCGCCGCCGGCGAGCCGAGACCTCCGACGCCGACAATCACCACGTGAGAGTCGAGGAATGCCTGCTGCCCCGCAATGTCGACTTGAGGGAGCATGATCTGCCGACTGTATCTAAGGAGCTGGTCATCTTTCATTATAATCGATACCTATATTGGCCTCGTTGTTCGATTGACGAGCCGCTAATTTAGCCTGCCGCGCGTAACCCGATCTTGGCCGGCTATGTCTCGCAGGCATTCGATTGAATCAAAGCCCGCCGCTCGCAGCAGACCGGCTACCGCATCACGCTGATCGAAACCGTGCTCGAAAAACAACCAACCGCCTCGCTTCAATACTCTATTGCTTTCGATAACGATCGTCTTTATTGCCTCAAGTCCTGCGTCATCACAGCTTAACGCGAGTGTCGGCTCGTGCACTAAATCACCGCGTAAAAGATGTGGGTCTCCGGGGGCAATATAAGGTGGATTAGAGACAATAACATCAACAAGACCCGCGGCTTCCGCCTGCCAGCACTCGCCGATGGCAGCACACAGTTCGTGGCTGAGCCAGGAGCCTTGCACAAAACCTAGGTTATCGCCGGCTAGACGACTACCGTTTTTTCGCGCGATAGCCAGCGCATCGGTGCTTAGATCCGTACCAATAACCCGAAACCGTTCGGCAGCGCGTGCAAGCGCGATGGCAACAGCACCGCTGCCCGTGCCGAGATCAAGTAGATGCTGAACCCCCTCTCGGTGAGTGACTGTTTCAAGCGCCGACTCAACTAATAATTCTGTTTCGGGCCGCGGAATGAGCACGGCAGGTGAGACAATAAGATCGAAATCCCAAAACTCTTTTTTGCCAAGAATATAGGCAATTGGTTCACCCGCAAGCCTGCGGTTCAGAGCCTGCTCGAACGAAGCGAGGGCTGCAGGATCGATTTCGCGTTCGGGCCATGTGAGCAAACTCGCCCTGTTGCAGCCCAGCGCATTCATCAAAAGCAATTCAGCCTCGAAGCGCAGCGATAACGCTGTCTCGTCGACTGACACGGTGCCGGAATTTCCGCGCGCAAGCGCTTGTGCAATAGTTACCATGGCGTTGCTCGAGAGCCGCGATACATTGAATCTCGTTTAGTCCTCGCCAGAGAGTCCAGCAAGAAGATCGGCTTGATACTCGTTGATCAGCGGCTGAATAACTGCGCCGAGTTCGCCGTTCATAATCTCGGCAAGATTGTATAACGTCAGTTTAATACGGTGGTCGGTCACTCGGCCCTGCGGATAATTGTAGGTGCGTATTTTTTCAGAGCGATCCCCGCTGCCAACAAGTTTACGGCGGTTATCCGACTCTTCCTGTTGCTGCGCCGAGGTTGCTGCATCCATTAATTTTGCATGCAACAGCGACATCGCTCGCGCGCGGTTTTTGTGCTGCGATCGTTCGTCTTGACACTCGACCACGACGCCAGTTGGAATATGCGTAAGCCGAATTGCAGAATCGGTTTTATTGACGTGCTGCCCACCCGCGCCGCTGGCTCGGAATGTGTCGACGCGCAGATCAGCCTTATTAATCTCGATCTCTTCGATACCTTCCATTTCTGGCATGATCGCAACCGTGCACGCAGAGGTATGTATTCTGCCCTGTGTTTCAGTTTCTGGTACTCGTTGTACCCGATGCGCGCCCGACTCGAACTTTAGCCGCTCGTAGACATTCTTGCCTTCGATGCGCACGACCAATTCCTTATAGCCACCGTGTTCACCCTGACGCTCGGTAATCATCTCCATCCGCCAGCCCTGCAGTTCGCTGTAGCGGGAATACATGCGAAATAGGTCACCCGAAAAAATCGCAGCCTCATCACCGCCAGTACCGGCACGGATTTCAAGAAAGACATTGCAGCTATCTTTTTCGTCCTTGGGTAAAAGCAGAGTCTGCAAGGTAAGATCTAACTCTGCGATAAGTGCTTCGCTATTGGCAACCTCCTCGGCCGCCATTTCTTTTATCTCAGGATCACTGTCTTTCTGCATCTCGCGCGCCTGTTCGAGATCACCCTCGGCAGTCACATAACGATCGAACGCCTGAACGAGCTCCTCCAGTTCTGCATACTCCTTCGATAAATCGCGAAATCGCGTTTGATCGGCTATAACCTCGGCGTCACTCAATAGCGCCTCGAGTTCGCCAAAACGATCCCTGAGGTTGTCGAGCTTATGCCGTATTGACTCTTTCATTTTTTGAGTTTTCCTGCGACTTTAATTGCCGCGCGTTAGGGTAGTTTGGGCAGCGTGCTGGGAGTTTTCTTTGTATGCAGATTCAATCATTCGGACTCTAATTCTAGCTCATACAACTCACGAATAAGCAGGAGAAACTCATCTCGCCCCTCGGCGCTCGCTTTTTTCATCTGCACGCTAGGCGCATGAATAAGCTTGTTTGTGAGTCCTCGCGCCAACGCATTTAGCACAGCCTCCGGCGCCTCACCTTTTTCAAGCGACTTTAACGCCCGCTGAAGCTCGCTCTCGCGAATTGAGTCGGCATTCTCACGAAAAGCGCGCAGAGTTGCGACAGCATTGAGCGCGCGTTGCTGTTTGAGATGCTCACGCAAACCCTCCTCGATGATAGTTTTCGCCTCAGCGGCAGCCTCCTCGCGTGATTTAACGCCATCTTCGATCACCTCAGCAATGTCATCGATGCTATACAGATATGCGTCCGGGATCTCGCCAACTTCGGCTTCGATATCGCGCGGCACGGCGAGGTCAACGAGCAGCATGGGCTTGTGCTTACGCTTTCTAAGGGCGCTTTCGACCGTTCCCTTTCCAAGCAACGGTAACTGGCTATTGGTTGATGAAACAACGATATCCGCCTCAACCAAACGCTCGGGTATATCTGAAAGCAGAACGCCGTGTCCCCCAAACTTACCTGCTATGTCGAGCGCGTTATCCAGTGTTCGGTTGGCGACCACAATATTGCGCACGCCGCGATCGTAAAGATGTGTAACCACGAGCTCAATTGTTTTGCCCGCGCCGATTAAAAGCACATTGAGGCTGGCGAGATTTGAGAATATGCGCTCCGAAAGCGTCACTGCCGCGTATGCGACGGAAACAGGATTCTGACCAATGGCGGTTTGAGTGCGCACCTGCTTTGCGATCGAAAATGAGTCTTGGAAAACTCGACCAAGCGCCGGACCCACGGCATCGAATTCTTTAGAGACCGCAAACGCGGACTTAATCTGCCCAAGTATCTGCGGCTCACCCAAGACCATTGAGTCCAGCCCGCACGAGACCTTCATCAAATGCCGCACGACCTCAGCATCCTCAAACGCATAGCTACTTGCGTCGAGTTCTTCACGCTCGAGTCCGTGAAATCTCGCAAGCCACTCGATAACCTGTTCACTTTGGCGCTGGCCGGCTTCACAGCCAAGGTAGAGCTCGGTGCGGTTGCAGGTAGAGACGATAACCGCCTCGTTAATGGAATCGATCTGGCACAATTCAGTGAGCGCGCGCTGAACCACCTCCGGCGGAAAGGCAACCTTTTCACGCAGAGCGACAGTTGCCGTCGTATGATTAATCCCGATTAGTATCAGTGCCATCGATTTAGTATGCGCCTAGCTAATTTCACATCGTGACATGCTGACCTGCGACATGGCGTGACGTCGTACTGAACAAGGAGCCCAAGCCAATGGCTTGAGCGACATCAAAATAGCTGGGTATGGTACTAAATTACCAAGTACCTGCCCATTAGAACGTTCCCATTAGGGCATGCCAAATAGTTAATAAGTGCCTATCGGAAGCGTCTACGGGAGTCGCGCGAAGGCCCGCGGACATTATTAGCCGTATATCGGCACTGATAAGAAACAGCGGACAGTCTAATCGGGCTGGTATACGCGCCTAAGCTGGCGCTATTATGGAGACACAGTGAATCAAACCCGTAGTAGGCGTTCCGCGATGAGAATCAACCGAAAACAGCCCCTTGCAGCACTAACAGCGCTTGCGCTGCTCGCAGGCTGTACTGTGCTAACTGAGCCTGACGCAACTACTGCCGCGACGACTGCTTCGCGACAGGAGCAACTGCCTGCGGTACCAGATGCAGCCGAAAAAAGCCCACCACCCGAAGCAGAGACAGAATACGGCGCGTTCACCGAAGAGCAACTCTACCGGGCGATAGTCGGTGAACTAGAGGCAAACTTAGGCGACATCGTTGCCGCCGGAGACAGCTATCTCGATCTTGCGCTCAGTACCAAAGATCTCGGCGTGATCCTGCGCGCGGTGCAATTTGCATCAATTACCAACGACACCAACGCCCTTCTCCAGCTAGGGTTGGTTTGGGCCTCGGTGGCACCGGAAGATCCTCAGCCTCAGCTTCTTCTGGCAATCGAATATTTAGAGAACGGTGCGTTCGATCGCGCGATCCCGCGCATGGCTCGGGTGCTCGAATTGGGCGGCAGTATCGATTTCTCGGCGCTGTCTTCCCGCACTGGGCAGCTTAACCCTCAGTCGCGAAGATTACTCATACAGGCATTGGAGCCACTACTCGAACGGTTCCCCGACGACGACAGCTTAGCGCTGGCCCGAGTTCAGCTTTTAGCGCAGAGTGGCGAGTATGAGCTTGCCCTAGTCGCCTTGGATGAAGCGCGGTCTCACATCACCCAAACTGCAGGCACCATTCTTCTCGAAGCGCAGATACTTCAAAACATGGGCCGTAGCGAGCAAGCTGTGCGCGTGTTGAAAGCTGGCGTCAGAAATTTCTCCAAGGACCCAATCCTACGAGCGAGTCTCGCACGCCTCTACATAGCACAGGAAAAATTCGACGACGCCCTTCGAGAGTACTCGCTGCTGATCGAGCAGAATGCCGAGAATTGGGAAGCGATCTACGCCAAAGCGTTGGTTCACCTCGAGACCGAGGATTACGACGGGGCGGAAGCCCTTTTCCAGCGCCTAATCGACTCAGGGGAGCGTGTCGATGAGAGCCGCTACTATCTAGCAACCGCCTTCGAGCGACAAGGCGAGCTCGAGCGCGCAATCGACAATTACCGCTTAGTTTCCATTGGAACCAATAATTTCCTGGGCGCTCAGCAGCAAGCGACGCGTTTGTCTATTCAGCTTGGCGCTGTCGAGGCGGCGCATGACTGGTTACAGCGCCTCTCACGCGGTCAGCCCAGACTCGAAGTCCTTTTCATCAATATGGAGGCACAGCTTCTACAACAGGCCGGTCTGTCCGCTGAAGCGAAGCAGTTGCTCGACCGGAGCCTTAATCGCTATCCCGGCGAGGTCGATCTCCTTTTTGCCCGCGTGCTGTATTTCGATTCGATAAAAGACCTAAAGGGTTCTGAAGCTGATCTCAGGGCTATAATTGCAATCAAGCCAGATGATGCCAGAGCGCTGAATCACCTAGGCTATATGCTAGCCGATCAAACGACGCGCTACGAAGAAGCGCTTGCCCTACTCGAATCTGCAATAGCGCTAAACCCCAGCGACCCGGCCACAACCGACAGCCTAGCCTGGGCACAGTACAAACTGGGTCGCTACGAAGAGGCGCTAGCAAACATTCGCCTCGCGTTCGCCGCATTCCCCGACCCCGAAGTGGCCTCACATATGGGCGAAATTCTCTGGATGATGGGGCGTCGCGATGAGGCGATGGCTGTCTGGCAGCGGGCATTAGAAGGGGCACCCGGGGATCCGCTCGTCACTGAGGCGATGGAGCGCTTGCAAGCTCTTGCCGCAGACGAAGAGCCGGCATAGCTTATGGTGTCGTCTTTCACTCGGCTAGTGAGCTGCGCTTTCGCGCTATCTCTTTTATATAGCTGCATGCTCGCACCACTTGCGCCCCCAGCCGTAAGCAATCCTGATTGGGCTAGGCTGAAATCTGATCTTGAGAAGCTATCGACATGGGAGCTTAGGGGACGAGTCAATGTCCGCTACGAGGGTGAGTCCTACACACCACGGATCAACTGGCAACAAGAGCGCGATGACTATGCTATTCGCCTGTGGGGCACATTCAATGCGGGCAACACCCGCATCACCGGCAAGCCGGGTAGCGTGACACTCGAAACGGACGGACGAGTGAGCAACGCGCGCACGCCAGAGAAGCTGATCTTACGAGAGCTCGGCTATGAACTTCCAGTGTCCTCGCTTAACTACTGGATCAAAGGCCTACCCGCGCCACGCCCGCGCGCCCAGCTCACCTTTGATGAATTCAATCATCTCGCGCGAATAGAACAGGACGGGTGGCTCATTAACTACCCCGACCCACGGCAGTATGCCAACATTTCCCTGCCTCGACGCATTGAGGTTAGCCGCAGCGAGAAAGACATTAGGCTCGTCTTTGTTGGGTTAAACTGGACTCTCGATTGATGACTACCGATGCCATACACTGTCTCGCGCCCGCCAAACTAAATCTTTTTCTTCATATCACAGGCAGGCGGCCAGACGGCTATCACGACCTCCAAACGCTTTTTCAGCTTCTCGACTACGGCGATGAGCTGAGCTTTTCGCCGAGTACAGCGGGACTTCTTAGCTTGTCTGCACATGGACCGACAGCAAGCACTATGCCGCTGGATGACAATCTCATTTTGCGTGCAGCAAAGCTGCTGCGCGCAAAATGTGCCGACGACTCCCTTGGTGCCGATATTCTCATCAACAAACGTCTACCCGCCGGCGCGGGCCTCGGTGGAGGCAGTTCGGACGCCGCCGCAACGCTTGTCTCCCTCAATCGGCTTTGGAATCTTGGGCTGACCAATGCGCAGCTCTGCGAGCTCGGGATCACGCTTGGCGCCGATGTCCCAGTGTTTGTGCACGGACACAGCGCGTGGGCAGAAGGCGTTGGCGAAAAGCTCACAGACGTGTCGCTGGGCGAGAGGCATTACCTCGTTGCGACACCTAACTGCTCGGTGTCTACCGCTGAAATATTCGCCGAGCCCGATTTGACACGCAACACGCAAGCGATCAAAATGCGCGACTTTCTGATGGGCAGGTCACGCAACGACTGCGAAGCGGTAACACGTAGACTCTACCCACCAGTTGCGGCAACAATCGATTGGCTAGCACAGTTTGCGAGTGCGAGAATGACCGGAACCGGTGCGAGTGTTTTCGCCGAATTCGACGACTCTGATGCTGCGCAGGCGGCACTGAGCGAGCTCCCAGACTACTGTACGGGCTTTATTGCTCGCGGCATCGATGAGATTGCTCGTTAAATGGGCTTCAACCGTAGCGATATTCGTAAAGACGGTGTAAACTATGCCCGCATAAATAAAGACAAAGGCTAGCCGCATACGCGGCTGCCGGTTAAAAGTTTGTTGGGGTGTCGCCAAGTGGTAAGGCACAAGGTTTTGATCCTTGCATGCGTTGGTTCGAATCCAGCCACCCCAGCCACATTCTCACCTATTGGTCATCTGACGACCGATTCGGAAGCCACGATTACAAAGAATATCTAAAGTCAGGCCCCGCGCCGATCATCGCTAGCGCGATTCCAAACCGAGCACGCCCCCAACTCTAAAGGTAATTACTCGTGGCAAATAATTTGATGGTCTTCAGTGGCAACGCCAACCCCGCTCTCGCAGACGCAATCGCGAAGCATATCGGCCTTCCGCTTGGTTATGCGAGCATTAGCAAGTTTTCTGACGGCGAGATCAGCGTCGAATTAAACGAGAACGTGCGCGGTAAAGACGTTTTCGTTATTCAACCTACCTGCGCACCAACTAATGACAGCATCATGGAGCTTTTGCTCATGGCCGACGCACTGCACCGAGCCTCAGCCAACAGAATCACCGCCGTGATCCCCTACTTTGGCTATGCCCGACAGGATCGCAGAGTACGCTCGGCACGCGTGGCTATCAGCGCGAAAGTGGTCGCCGACATGATTGGTGCCGTTGGCGTAAACCGAGTCCTGACTGTCGATCTACACGCCGAGCAGATACAGGGGTTCTTTAGCATTCCAGTTGATAACGTCTATGGCTCTCCCGTGTTAACAGACGATATCGAACGTCAAAATTACGAGAATCTCATCGTCGTATCACCGGACATCGGCGGTGTCGTTCGCGCTCGCGCAGTCGCAAAAAAACTCAACGTTGACCTAGCAATCATCGATAAACGTCGCCCTGCTGCCAACGTGGCTCAGGTCATGCACATAATAGGCGACGTAGCCGATCGCACCTGCCTGATAGTCGACGACATGGTCGACACGGCAGGCACTCTTTGCAAAGCCGCCGATGCACTGAAAGAGCACGGGGCCTCACGAGTCGTCGCTTACAGCACCCACCCTGTGCTATCGGGCCCCGCCATTGAGAACATCGAGACCTCTAATCTCGACTCACTCGTGGTTACCGACACTATTCCATTGAGCGAAGCTGCTAAAAACTGTCGGAAAATCCGCCAACTCTCAATGGCAAAGCTTCTCGCCGAATCTATTCGCCGCGTAAGCAACGAAGAATCCATCAGCGCGATGTTCGACAATACCTAAACTAGGTAGCGCCTCGTCGCGCGGATAACCCGGCTACGAATCATTCGATTTTTAGCCATTTACTAAACACCCTAATAAGCCGGTCGCAAGCGAGTTAGGGCTCCCATAAGGGATACTCAGGAGAGACATAATGTCTACAGATGTATTTGAATTAGATTGCACGGTCCGAACCGACCTAGGGAAAGGTGCGAGCCGCCGCCTACGTCGTTTGGAAGGTAACATCCCCGCCGTTCTCTACGGCGGAGACGCAGATCCGATTTCGCTAACGATTCCCCACAAGGACATCATCAAAGCGACAAGCAACGAAGCGTTCTTTTCGCACGTGATCACGCTAAACATTGGTAAGAAGAAAGAAAAGGCGGTTATTAAAGCGCTGCAGCGCCACCCCGCCAAGCCGTTTATTCTTCATGCCGATTTCCTGCGTATCAATGAAAAGCAGTCGATCACAGTTAAGGTTCCACTTCACTTCACCAACGAAGAGAAGTGTGCTGGCGTTAAAATCGGCGGCGGCAGCATCTTAAAAACTCTCAACGAGATCGAAGTGGACTGCCTACCTAAAGACCTTCCAGAGTTTATCGAAGTGGATATGCTTAAGGTTGAAATGGGTTCGACTGTCCATATCTCGGATATTCCCCTACCTGCCGGCGTCACGAGTGTATCACTCACGCATGAAGACGGTGACCTCGCAGTAGCCACAGTGAAAGCGCCCAAGGGTGAAAAAGCTGACAAGGCCGATAGCGAAGACGCTGGCGACGACGCTGGCGAGTAATAGTCTTTCGCAGACAGATGCGTTATTCGAAAAGGGCTGGCCTAAAACCCAGCCCTTTTTTGTGTCCACCTTAACGCTCTACAACGAATACCCGACCCATACTATGCTGCTACAATAGCGTCCAAGCAAATGGTACTGAACAGCACAAATCATGCAGACAAGCCCAGTTAAACTTATTGTCGGCCTTGGCAACCCCGGTCCTAAATATGACTCTACTCGGCATAATGCCGGAGTCATTTTCCTGCACCATCTGGCCAAGAGTTATGGCGGAGAACTGCGCGGCGAAACCAAGTTTTTCGGCGAATTTTGTAGCATCAATATCGCGAATCGGGAAGTAAAACTGCTGTTCCCAACGACCTTCATGAATGGCAGCGGCAAGTCGGTTGCAGCGGTGTGTAACTTCTACAAGATTGAGCCCGAGAATATTCTTGTCGCGTATGACGAGATCGACTTCGACGTTGGTGTCACCCGCCTTAAATACGACGGAGGACACGGCGGCCACAACGGCATGCGAGACATCATTAGTGCACTGGGCGCGCGTAATTTCTACCGCCTACGCATCGGCGTCGGCCACCCCGGACACAAATCGATGGTTGCTAATTATGTGCTAAGCGACCCTTCGCGCTCAGAAGCTGAATTGATTATGAGGGACATCGAAGAGTCCATTCGCGTAATGCCAAAGGCGGTGAACGGCGAATGGGAAGAAGCGATGAGGCTTCTGCACAGCGACTAATCTTTAAAGACTAACAACGACAGAACTAACGTAAAGCGAGAGCTAAAAATGCCAGTACAATGCGGAATCGTCGGCCTACCTAATGTCGGCAAATCAACGCTATTTAACGCGCTTACCAAGGCAGGAATCGCCGCTGAAAACTTCCCTTTCTGCACTATCGAACCAAACTCGGGCATCGTGTCGATTCCCGATGCGAGGCTGAATCAACTCGCCGACATCGTTAAACCGCAGAAAATAATTCCAACGACTGTTGAATTCACCGACATTGCAGGCCTCGTCGCGGGCGCCTCTAAAGGCGAGGGCCTCGGCAACCAGTTCCTCGCTAACATCCGAGAAACCGATGCCATCGCACACGTCGTTCGCTGCTTCGAAGACAGCAATGTAACCCATGTAGCTGACACCATCGATCCGGCGGCTGATATCGAGACAATTAACACCGAGCTGGCACTTGCCGATCTGGAGTCGGTAGAAAAAGGCATCGAGCGCTTTGCACGCCTCATGAAAAGCGGAGACAAGGACGCAGCGAAGAATACCGAAGTGTTAAAACGCGTCAAGGATCACCTCGATCTCGCCTTACCAGTAAGGAGCCTAAACTTAAGCGAAGATGACCTGAAAGCGATTTACAGCCTGCATCTGCTCACGATCAAGCCGGTGATGTATATCGCCAACGTCGACGAGGACGGGTTTCAAAACAATCCTCACTTAGACGCAGTCCGCGCCATCGCCGAATCCGAAGGCGCTCAGGTCGTACCTGTGTGCAATAAACTCGAGGCCGAGATCGCCGAACTCGAAGATGACGAACGCGACGAGTTTTTGCAGGAGATGGGCATGGAAGAGCCCGGCCTCGACCGAGTTATTCGCGCAGGCTACGCCTTGCTTGGGCTTCAAACCTACTTTACAGCAGGCCAGAAAGAAGTGCGCGCATGGACAGTGAAGCAAGGCGCCACTGCTCCGCAGGCGGCGGGTGTGATTCATACAGACTTCGAGAAAGGGTTCATTCGCGCCGAGATTGTTGGCTTCAATGACTATATCGAGAACAAAGGCGAGAGCGGCGCCAAAGACGCCGGTAAATGGCGTTTAGAAGGAAAGGAATACATTGTGCAGGATGGCGATGTTATTCACTTTCGATTCAACGTCTAATCTTGACAAAAGGACGCAAAATCGCCAGAATTCGCGTCCTTCGAGAATTGTTGATCCTCTTTCAAGGGTCCTTTAGCTCTCGGCGCGAATACCTCTAACGATTGTCGTTTCCAAGGTCTCGCGCATCTTTTTGTGGCTACGTAGCTCAGCTGGTTAGAGCACAGCATTCATAATGCTGGGGTCGGTGGTTCAAGTCCACCCGTAGCTACCACAATAATAAGATATTTACCTCAATCGTTGTAGATGCCTTTTTCTCTAGGTAAGCACTGGGTAAGCAACCGAAGCGATTCAACATCTATTACAAATATCAAAATCAGACAGACGTCTATCCGTTGACGGACTCATAAGCTTCGTGCTCTGACTACGCTCACTTCAACAATGAGACCGAATCCAGCTCCCCTTCGACAGCGTGAAGTTTAGCGCGGAGTGCGTGCTGGAGTAGTCCTTAGTTTGCTTGATAACAGTCACGGGCCTTAGCCCCTCGCTAACGTGCTTCTATGAATAAAACTCATGATTGATGCGATGCGCGCCATAGGCTTGGGCTTGTAGTTTTCCATCGGGCAAATGCTTTGCGGAAATTTGCTTCGTCACTGTAACCACATCTTTCACTAATCTCGGTGACAGTAAGGCGAGTATTTTTGAGATACTCGCAGGCAAGAGAGGCGCGAATTTGATCTACTAAGCCCTGAAAGTTGACTCTCTCATCGGCCAATCGTCTAAATAAAGTACGTTGAGAAAGCCCTACCGCCTGTGCCGCAGCTTTGGCTGTTATACGTCTGGCGCTGTTCGCCAACACAAAGCTCCTTAGTTCCCGTTGTAATCCTGTTGCACTGTATTCGTCACTGATTATTGAATGACAGAACTCCTGACAAATACTTGTTGTTACTGAATTAGCGCTGGGGCAAGGCTTTGTTAAGACGTTGGCATCAAAGTGCCACTCCATAGTCGGCGAATCAAATTCCATCTTACAATTAAAGATTTGATTATAGGCATCGGCATGTTTTGGACGCGGATATGGAAAGCGCATCAGAATTGAGGGGAATGGGTCTTCGAGAATTTCGCCTAATAAGGACACCATCGATGAACGCCAGAATTCAGCAATAAACTGCAGTAAATCCCCGAAGGCATGGGGATTATGGCTGCGCAGCACACCTATGCTTTTTTCGACATTAAACGAAATACGAAGAACGGCACCCGAAAGGTCGAGATGCTGAATACCAAAGGCAAAAGCCTCTCCTAGGTTAGTGCTTGTTGCTAGCGCAAATCCGTAGACTCCGAACTGATGAATGCGCTGGCGTTTGCCTGCGTTAATTGCCGTCAATGGTTCTGGAGAGAGCATATACGCGGATCTGAGCACGCGGGTGCGTTGAGCCTTGGTAAGCCTCGTATCGACTGATCGGATTCCCGCATGGCGTAGAAGCTCACTTGCAGAAATGCCTTGGGACTCTAATTCATCGAGGATGGCCCCGAGGCCATAGCCCCCTGTCCGTATTGTTTGTAGAGAAAGTGGCATCATTTCACCCTAACTATGGCACTAAATAACCTGTCTCTGCAAGTACCCCCAAATTAACGTTATAACATCAAGGAGAATTAGTTATGGCTAACGCAACGTGTGTTGCCGTGTCCCATGAAGGGCCGGTTACTGTACTTTCAATGCAATTCGAACCACACAACTTGCTAGGACCAGATCTTATGGCCGGCATGCGGGAGGGGCTCAAGAGTGCGACCGAGAATGGCTCGCGAGCAATTTTACTTAAGAGTGGCCTTCGGCATTTTTCGGCTGGAGCGGATACCTCACTTTTTGCAGCCGCGCTCGGGGATGCAGGCCAATTATCAGTATCACCTCTTGATTTCTTGAGAGAGCTCGAATCTTTTCCATTACCGATGGTGGCAGCCGTAAAAGGCGTTTGCGTTGGCGGAGGACTTGAGCTAGCGCTCGCATGCGATTTAATTCTTGCCGCGAGATCGTCGAAATTAGGCTCAGTGGAAGCAACAATAGGCCTCAACCCTTTGATGGGAGCAGTGCAAAGACAAGTGCAACGCGCCGGCATTGCTCGTGCAAAAGAGATGTCTATGTTGGCTCGTCGTTATGATGCCGAGACAATGGAGAAGTGGAACATCATTAATCGTGTTGTCGATGACGAGCACCTCGAAGACGCAGCCATGGCAATCACCATGGAGCTCGCTAATGGTCCGACGCTTGCACATTCAATCACGAAGCAAATTGCCAATCTCGCGGCCGCAAAAGGTGTGCAAGCTGCCGATGAAGCAATGGAGCAGTTGCAACTGCCCCTGTGGAAATCTGAGGACGTAGAGATAGGTTTAAATAGCCTTATGACTCAGGGCCCAGGGCTCGCTATATTTAAGGGACGCTAAGTGATGACCGCACCATTGGATGGAATTAAAGTCATCGATTTTTCGCGTGTCTTAGCGGGTCCGTTTTGCGCAAAAACCTTGCAAGATTTAGGCGCATTAGTGACCAAAATAGAGCCGCCGCGAGGCGATGTTTCTAGATTAGCGTCGCCTATTAATCCTAATGGTGTTAGTGGCTATTATGCGCAGCAAAATGCGGGTAAGCGGAATATTTCTATTGACTTGAATAAATCTGATGCAAAAGAGATCGCATACCGATTAGTCGATCAGGCTGATATCGTAGTTGAGAACTTTAGACCTGGCACGCTCACTCAATTTGGATTTGACTACGAAACTCTCAAGAAGCGGAATCCAAGACTTATCTATGTATCGATATCCGGCTACGGTCAAGGTGGCCCATGGCGTGGCCGAATGGCTTATGCGCCCACTGTACAAGCGGAAGCGGGTTTCACGCATCATCTGCTTCGTCACTACGGCAACAATCTGCAGAAACCTCAAACCGATGCGCTAAGCCACGCTGACATTTATGCCGGTATGGAGGCGACAATTGCCGTTTTGGCAGCCCTGCATCAACGCGAAGTCACAGGCGAGGGTCAGCATATAGACGTGGCTATGGCTGCGACCTTAATGGCAATTAATGAGCATGCACATATTGACCTCAATGGACTAGACACGGGCGATGATCCCGCGATTCTCGGCGCGACCGATGGGTCGTTCTTCCTAGGGCCAAACGGTGAGCAGTTTCTTAGTGCTATCAGCCTTGTGAATACGATTACATTCACTTGGTTTATCGCAGCAATGCGAAGATCAGATCTTATCGACGACCCTCGATTTCGGAGCTCCGCGCTGCGTCGAACAAATTTAGTCGAGTTGGTAGATATCGTTCAAAAGTGGATCTGGACATTCCCAAATATGGCGACGCTAGACGCCCAATTTGATGAGGCAAAGATAGCAATTGGCGAAGTACGAACTATGGAGCATATAGCTAACAGTCAATGGGCGGATTACTGGGGCGCCACATATCAAGTTTCAGATCGTCAAGGTGGCGATTTTCGATTGCCAGGTAAACCGTGGAAATTCTCTGCCGCTGAGTTAAGTATTCCAGGCCCGCCATCTGAACAAGGAGAGCAAAATCAGTCGATCTGTCGAGAACTTGGTTTTTCCGATAAAGAGATCACGACAATGAACAATAATGGGAGTCTGATCGGGAACTTCACTGCGGCAATGATTGCGCGTGTAAATACTCAACTCGAAGCGAAGCACAAGCAGTATGCTGCTCAAGAGAAATCCCAGGGAGATACCCAGCATGAATCTGCTTGAATGTTTAACACAACAGAAAATTGCCGCCAAATTGGCACCCACTGATGCTGATGTGCGGGTGAAGAAACTCAAAGCGTTAAGGCGTCAAATTGAAAGATACCAAGACGTGTTTGCCGATGCTGTCAGTGATGATTTCGGGGGCCGACCACACTTCGAAAGTAGGCTTGTTGAAGTTATTGGCACTCTGTGGGTTTTAGATCATGCAAGCCGTAATGTAAAACGCTGGATGCAACCCGAGCGACGTGCTCCACAGGCTCTGTTCGCTGGGCCTAATTCGCTGAAGGTAACTTACCAACCTAAGGGCGTTATAGGCGTTATTGCACCCTGGAACATGCCTTTCTATCTGTCACTCGGCCCGCTTGTTGCAGCATTGGCAGCAGGGAACAGAGTGATGATTAAATTGCCTGAAGAGACCCCAAAATCGAATGCAGTCATTAAAACCTTAATAACAGAAATCTTCCATTCAGATGAAGTCGCTGTGTTCGGCGAAGAGTTGACCAATCCTGCGGAATTTACTGCGCTTGAGTTTGACCATATTATTTTTACTGGCAGTGCGCGCGTGGGTCGTTTGGTCATGGAAGCCGCTGCCAAGAATCTAGTACCGGTAACACTCGAGCTTGGCGGTAAATCGCCGGCAATAGTTGCAGAAGACTATTCAACCAGTGACGCGGCCTTACGCATAGTCCATGGCAAAGCAGCAATGTCTGGACAGATCTGCGTATCTCCGGACTATGCCCTAGTTCAAACCGACCGTATTCCTGAGTTTGTACTGGCAGCGCAGTCTGCTTTTTCTCGTCTCTTCCCCGATGGCGCAGAGGGAAGACCGGAATACTGCAGCATAGTTAACGATAGACAGGTATCCCGAATTAAAGGCCTGCTCGACGACGCTCGTGAAAAAGGCGCTTCGGTTACATTATGTGCCCCTTGGCGAGAAGGTAATCGGATTCCGCTTCATATCGTTACAGGTATCACCCCCGATATGCGCTTGGCAAATGAAGAAGTTTTTGGTCCAATCCTGCCAGTCGTTGGCTATGAATCCTTGGATGCTGCGATCGAGTATGTAGGGAAAAAACCCCATCCCTTAGCGTTATATTTGTTCACGAAAAAAGACGTCATAGCCAAAAAAGTAATCGACGAAACTCGCTCCGGTGGCGTTACCGTTAACGATTGGGGCTGGCATGTTGTTAATTCTTCGGTGCCGTTTGGTGGTGTAGGCCACTCCGGGTTCGGCAGTTATCACGGCATTGAAGGCTTTAAAGAGCTATCGAATCCGAGACCAATTTTCAAACGTGCACTCGCTTTTCCTACGCAGCTAATGTACCCACCTCTGAACATTGGCCTACGAGGTATCTTTCAGCGAGCATGGATGAAGATATATTCAAAAAATCCAGATGCTGGTTTAGGCGGAACGCCCTATGGGCAAAAACGTAAGATACAGAATGATTAAGTTAAACGAAACACATAATCCAGAACTTAAAAGCTGGATAACTTCTGCTAACGAAGATACTACAGATTTTCCAATACAGAACTTACCATTTGGAATGTATCGACATCGGGGAGAGTCAGGCTCCTTTAGAGGCTGTACTGCCATCGGAGATTTTATTCTAGATCTAAGAGCAGTTAATGTTGAGTGTGTTGATAGTCTTAACACACTTGCCAGCAAGGGAAAACAGGAGTGGTCTAGAATTCGCGGCTTGCTAAGTCATGCACTTTCTAATGAAACTCAACGCGAATCCCTTGAGCCCTACCTTTTTCCGCTGAAAGATGTCGAGCTGGGTCTTCCGGTTTTCACACGTGATTATACCGATTTCTTTACGTCATATTATCATGCCTATAACACTGGAAAACTTTTTAAACCGGATGAACCTGTAACACCAAACTTCAAATGGATGCCCATAGCCTATCATGGGCGCGCGTCTTCAATAGTTGTATCAGGCACAGAAATTCTGAGGCCCTATGGACAAATACTCCCCGTGGGAGAAAATCAGCCTATCATGGCTCCATCTCGTTTTTTGGATTTTGAATCTGAGTTAGGAATTATTATAGGCCCTGGCAATAAAATGGGTGAAACCGTAGGAATAGACGACGCTGAGGACAGAATTTTTGGGTTTGTGCTACTTAACGATTGGTCAGCTCGTGACATTCAAGCTTGGGAGTATCAACCGCTCGGGCCTTTTCTCTCAAAAAGTTTTGCAACAACAATTTCACCTTGGATAATTACACTTGAAGCGTTAGCGCCTTTCAGATCTCCGGCATTCAAACGCTTTGAGAATGATCCGCCACCGTTGCCGCATTTAACGTCTATTAGCAACGCGAAAAACGGACACTTTTCTATTCGCATCGAGGCGCGCCTAAGAAGTGAAGAATGTACGAACGAAATTTTGTCCTCGGCAAATTATAACTCTTCGTATTGGAATCCCGCCCAACTTGTTGTGCACCATGCGTCCAACGGCTGCCCTATGTCGCCAGGTGACATACTTGGCACAGGAACAATTAGCGGTCCCGAAGCGAGCGAAGCTGGTGCGATGCTCGAATTGGGTCAAATGGGTGCTAAACCCGTTTTACTTTCAAACGGAGATCAACGCAGCGCATTGAATAACGGAGATACGTTAACCCTTTGCGCACGTTGTTCAGATAGCAAGTTTCGCGCAATTGGCTTCGGAGAGGCCAGCGGAAAAATTCTACAGGCGAAGTGAAGAATGAAACGACTTATAGTGGTTTTTGTGAGTATTTCGATTATAGGATTTTCCTCCTATCAATTCAAAAATACGCTAGCGATGATTCTCTTTAAACAGGCTATTACTGCCCAAGTTACTCGTGATCTGGTTTTAGATTATGCCGACGGCTTTCATGTCATCTCTTGCGGAAGTGGAACGCCGCTGCCTGATTTATCGATGTCAGGAGGCTGTACAGCGGTAATTGCAGCTGGTCAATTGTTCTTATTCGATGCAGGAGAAGGATCAGCGGAAACATTAGGAGTTTTAGGTTTACGCCCGTCAAGAATTGACGCTATCTTTTTGACGCATTTCCACTCCGATCATATTGCGGGCCTCGGCAGCATGGCGTTACAACGGAATCTCGGTAACAATATCAAAACTTCACTGCCTCTCTATGGTGCCCTCGGGGTGGAAGAAGTTGCGGCAGGATTTAATTTAGCGTTTGCTCAAGATCATGCCTATCGCATCGAGCATCACCCTAGCTTAAATGCACCTCTCGAAGCTTTGCAGCTTGAAGCTCGGGCATTTGACCTTCCTCCTAATGGGAAATTCCCGGAAATTTATGCAGCGAAAGGCGTGAGTATTCGCGCTATCGCTGTGCCGCATGGGCCCGTGAGACCGGCTCTAGCATATAGCGTTGAATACCAAGGCATGAAAGTTGTAATCAGTGGCGACACCCAGATTTCGCGGAACCTGGTGCTCGCTGCGACTGGTGCCGACCTTTTGGTCCATGAGGGCTTGCAAGCGGAGATGGTTGGTGTCATTGAACAAATTGCCCTAGCTGACGGTCAGACCGCCTTAGCGACGATTATGCACGATATTCCTTCTTATCATGCGACACCAGTAGAAGCTGCACAAGTAGCCGCGGAGGCTGGCGTAAAGTCGCTAGCGTTTACACATATGATCCCGCCTTTACCCGTCGGTCTGTTAGAAGGACCATTCCTTTCGGGCGTTAATGAGGCGTACGGGGGGACCGTGTTTGTGCTGCGAGATGGACATATGATTTCGCTGAGCGTAGACAAAGCACCTATTAGGACTAAGCTTCTCTAACTTATCTCAAACATACTAGCTTTCAATAAACAGTTCTAACGACTTTCCTCTAAATTACCTATGTAGTGGTCAACTAATTCCGGACAGTAAGTTAGTTAGATTTTCAGCCTTCGCTGGTGGCACCGCCTTCCAATAGAGGCTCTAATACTTCAATGCCACCGGTTTCTCCTCTCCATGCAGCATAAGCTTGTTGATCATCCAATGATTCCCAATCTTCTACAAGATGAAATGTGTTCGTTGCCTCCTCAAAAAAGGTATTAACGCTTATACAGCCTTTAAATTTTCTTGTGTCTGGCAACATCTCAACTAGTAGCTCTTTAAGTTGACCCACTTTTTCAATTTTAGCCGGCATTGAAACTATTACTAAGTTTTTCATTCTTCTTCTCCTTTTGAAATTCAGCTCAAGAAAATCTGTGCGGCTACTGTAGTAATAAGCTTGTTTGTCAGTCTCCCCCACCTCTTAATTAACCCCACCTTAGGTTAATCAAAGCTAAAGTAAACCAATTCTGATGACTCTGACGCTAGCAATAATCTGCGGCGCGAAATACCCACGGAGTTAAGCTGCCAAAGTACCTTGTGTCTAAAGACCTTCAAGAACTAAGGGGACTGTGAGGCGAGCAATAAGCGACCGCAGGATGCGTGAAGACTTAATTTGATGTTCGCGAAGACACATTAAATTGATGGTACTTATGATGGTATCGATTATATCAAATTAATTAATACCATTTTATATCACTATCAAAATCAGACAAACATCCAAGGGCAAGACCAAATGTAGACTCCACGGTGGCCGTGGCACAGGCAGCCGAACACCAGAGGGCAAAGCCCGTCAGATAGCAGCCAACACCAAGCACGTCAATGAAACGCGGGCTCAACGCGAGGAGTGCACTCTGTCCCCTAGGGTTCAGAATCCAGCCGCAGTATGCCTCGCTGATTTCAGTAATGAGAGGGCGACGGGGCAAAAGGATTTTTATTTAACGCTGCTTTTGGTACAACTTGCTATAGCTTTTTTAATTTTACTGTATTCTTACTATGACCATTGCTTAAACCTCTTACTTTACGGCCTCGGTCCGTATATAGGAGTATCCGCTCCAAATTCCAGAGCGCCCAAGTCGGGTGCGTCCCCGTTGAAGTCGTCAGTTATGCCCGGCAATATCGCTCCGCGGTCTATTGCGGCGGAACCACTTCGTAGCCGGAAGTCGAGATCAGCCGCGTTGTAAAGGGTCTGCAGAGATTTGCTATCGCGCGCATCAAGTGGCGGCACGTTAACAAATATATCGTAGTCTACGAGCACGCTGTTGCGGTCCTGACCTGTTGCAGTTGAATAGTCTGTTAGTGTCGCAAATTCCATGGATTCAAGCTCTGCTTCATAGTTCGGATTAGTTACATCGACAAGCGTCTTTGAGGTGGGTGCTTGCCAGCGAAACGAAACTTCTGCCGAATTCGGACGAAAGCCATTGTAGTCTGACGAGGAGTAGCTGCTTAGAGTAGTCACGCTAAAAATTTCATCTGCTGATTGCTCTCCAAGGAAAAGATTGTTCCGCCAGTGCACGTTCGTTGCGCCGATCACATTAGTCTCGGACAGAATAGTGTTGTTGTAAAAAACTGCTCCGGCAGACCCAGCGGTTAAACGAGTCGACCCCGTTGGTAAGTGATAGGCAATATTACGATACCAGTAAACAGGGCCACCCAGCGCCGGTTGATTACAAAATGCATGGGAGGGATGATTGATAAACATATTCCGAAAAATACGAATATTGTGCATGCTGCCATCGGCTTCGATCGGGTTGTCATGGCTGTTGGTAATGTAGTTGCCGTAAAAATCGATAGCAACTGGTCGGCGGTCCCAATATTCCCGCGGCGGATACTTTGCTCCTTCGGGAATTCCAGGGCCCGACGCAACTGAACCGTCGGGATTGCCGTAGGTCTCAACATTGATGCCGTCGTGGAAGTCAGCAATATAGTTGTGGGCAACCACATGGCCGGGGCCATAAAGCTTCACGGCCACATAGGATGCCATAGCGGGGGGAAACACCTGCTCTTCCAGCCCGGCGAACTGTTCCCATATCTGACCCTGCCAGCCGATCAAGTGGTCGGGGTCGTTACGCCCCATAAACGTACTGTCGGCGATATAAAAATTGTTCGATCCGGAATAGTTAGTGAATACACCAGCGCCAACATTTTCGAAACGGCTGCGTTTAACGGTAAGACCCTTGGAGCCGGCAAGAAATTGCGTGCCAGCCAACACGGCTATCTCAGAGTTGCGGAAAGTGATGCCTTCAAAGTAGGTGTAATCTGCTGCACGCACATCGAACAGCGCGTAATTGCCGTTGCCGTCGAAGATAACTTCGCCATCACCGGCGGCAACAATTGAGATTGGTCGCTCCGCCGTACCATCGGCGGTTAGGTAGTACGTTCCGTCAAGGGGTGTCGATCTATTCACGGCTGCATTATTGGTGTACTCGTATCGGTTGTATTTATAGAGCCCGGCATGAACAACGAGGGTATCGCCGGCGCGCACTCGAGGTCGACCCGAAGTGGCCCAATCTGTACCTGCGCACCACTCGTTGTAGGCACACATCAAACCCTCGAAGGCAGGCTCCAGTTTCTCGCCGGTGTAACCATGGGGGTAGACATGCAGAACTCTTCCGCCAGCATATGGCTGGGGTTCTGCGCGGGTGCGGACCAATGCAACACGCTCGGGGTTCCCGATTACACCATCCGGATCGGTGATGATAAAGCGGGCTTCATAAGCAGTGTCAGGTTCAAGCTCCAGCACACTTCCTGCAAACATATTGGGCACGATAACGTCGACGCGAGACTCACTGTAAACCCGCTCGCCATTAAGCCGCAGTAAGGGCAAACCATCGAGCCATTCAGAACTGCCTTGCTCACGATACTCTACCGATACGCTGGCATTGCGGTTGTCATCGCCCTGAATTAACCATTCAAAACCTATATTGATGAGCGTTGCCGGTTCGGTAAAGAGTTCGCCGGGGACAACAGCTTTTGGATTGTCCGTTTCAAAAGGAGAAGGGTCACTGGCTATCTGTGTATAGGCAGTACCAGCAAGAACCATGCTTAGAAAAGCAGTTAGACCTATTCTAAAAATTGTTGCAGTTTGCATAGACACATTGAGCTCAAAGATAATTACAGAAGCCATAAACAGTAGCTGCGAATATTGTCTTTGTCCACACTAGTAAGGTGTTGATGGGGCCTTGATAAGGCGTCGCGGTGAAACGGGCAGAATGGCATTTGGCCGGTTAAGAGATGTGAGCTGCTATCTGCATTGCAACCAGGTGGAGAGCATAGTAAAAATAGGCTGGATTAATTAATCTGCGCCGTGAGATTTTCGAGGGGCGCGCCTTAGCCCCCAGCTGATTTTGAGAGATAATAATGATAAGACTACAGCATCGGAATTTTTTAGTACTGCCATTCCTCATCTGTCTTAGCACTTCCCAGGCGGCAGAGTTTTCGCAAATCAGGCCCGATGCCGACACCTTAATGCAATTGCCTGTAAGCAGTTGGCTCAGTAACGGCGGGGACCTATATAACCGCAATTTTTCTCCTCTCACACAGATTAATACCGAGACTATTAGTCAGCTGGGTCCGGTGTGGCGAACGCATCTTGAGGGCTCCGGTGTTGGTGCTAAATATTCTGGCGAGGCACAGCCTATTATTCACGAAGGTGTTATGTACGTCATAACCGGTGCAGATGATGTCTTTGCGTTAAGCATCGAGTCAGGTGAAATTTTGTGGAGCAAACAAGCAAACCTCAGTTCAGAAATTTCAACTATCTGCTGTGGCTGGACCAGCCGTGGAGTAGGTTTTGGCGAGGATAAAATTTTTGTCGGACAACTAGACGGCGTATTAAAAGCTCTAGATAAGGAAACTGGGCAGGAGGTCTGGTCTATTCAGGCGGAAGCCTGGGAAGAAGGTTATACCATTACCAGCGCGCCGCTGTATTTTAATGGCATGGTGATCAGTGGCTTTGCCGGCGCTGAATTTGCAGCACGAGGGCGTGTTAAAGCCTATAATGCAAACGACGGTAGCCTGCTGTGGACTTTTTATACAGTGCCTGCCCCGGGTGAGTTTGGCTCTGACACCTGGCCGGCGGACAGTGCTGCGTGGGAGACCGGTGGCGGCACTGTTTGGCATACGCCGGCGGTGGACCCTGAGCTTGGCATGATCTATTTCTCTACCGGCAATCCTGGCCCCGATTACAATGGCGCCATACGTGCGGGCGATAATCTTTTCACGGCCTCTATCGTAGCGTTGGATGTCTATACCGGCGAATACCGATGGCACTTCCAGCAGGTTCATCATGACCTGTGGGACTTCGACGCGCCTAACCCAGTGGTGTTGTTTGATCTGGACTATGAGGGTGTGCCGCGCAAAGGCTTGGCTCAGGCAGGCAAAACCGGCTGGGTGTATATTCTCGATAGAACCAACGGCGAGCCTCTAGTTGGCATCGAAGAGCGGCCGGTTCCCCAAGAACCGCGCCAGGCGACTGCAGCCACTCAACCCTACCCTGTAGGCGACGCCTTTGTCTCTCAGACGCTGGATATCCCGCCTGAGGGTTTCACGATGGTTAACAACGGCGCCATCTTCACTCCATTTTGGGATAACCCGGTGCTACTGCGTCGTAGCGAAGCAAACTGGCCACCAAGCGCAGTAGACCCTAACAAAGGAGTTATGTACGTGTGTGCCGGCGAACGGCAGGCGGCTTACGCTACTCGGGACGGCGTCGAACAAGTGGAGTCGGGCGATCGGTATACCGGTGGAAGCATGCGTTTTGCGCCCATCGCTGTCACGGGAGTTGTTGCGGCGATGGATCTCCGCACCAACCAGCGACTTTGGTCTCAGCGCTGGTCCAGCCGTTGTTATAGCGGCCTGGTCGCGACTGCCGGTGACCTGTTGTTTGCCGGCCGCAACGATGGTCGTTTTACCGCGATGGACTCTCGTGATGGTACGAAATTGTGGGAGTTTATGACTGACGCAGGGGTTAACGCGCCGCCGACAATTTTCGAACACGAGGGCGAGCAGTACGTAACGGTGTTCTCTGCGGGCAATCTGCTGGAAGGTTCCAGCCGGGGCGACAGCATGTGGACGTTTAAGCTGCTTGAAGAGGGTGAAGAGACGTCTATCCCTCTAGAGCAAATTACGCCGCCACAGCCAAACACAGAAGGCTTGGCTTTATTTCGACAGACCTGTGTGTTTTGTCACGGGCTTCGCGGCGAAGGCGGTCACAACGGAATGCCTCTTGAAGGTCTGGCGGCATTTAGTACCGACCAAGTGGCCAGTATTATAAGCAAGGGCCAAAATAGCATGCCAGCGTTTGCTGACACGTTTACTGCCAGCCAAATTCGTTCTATTGCCGAACATGTTAGAACCCTTAATCGAGGCATTCCTAATCGTAATTCACGCTAGTATTTCATTCTTTGGCGGGGGAGTTGGTCTAAGCATATAAAACTCTGACACTAATAAATTAAGTTCGGTTCAAGTTTCAATGTATGAAAACCTGGTGAATTATGGCTAACAAAAAGTCAGACAAGAAAACCTGTCACAAGAATAAGTTGAACTTGTATTTACCGCCTCTGAAACGTCGAGACTTTTTACGCGGCAGTGCGGGCGGCATGGCAGGAGCAATGTTAGCCACCTGGCCTTGGCAAAAACTTGTTGCACAACAGGATCTAAACCCCGCAACAGACGATTGGGATGCAGGCATCCTGCGGCATTTGTTGCCCGCAGTAAACGAATCACGGATTCTCATAAAGGCTTCGTTCACCAGAGCGCTGAACGATACACCTCGCCTGCGAATTCAAAATGCGGGTAGCACGAAAATAGTCGAAGGTTATGTTAACGATACCAGTGGTGAGTTCTGGCAATTTTATGCAGACGAGCTGCAAGCAGATACCGAGTATGAATTGACTCTGCAAGACAGTAGCGGCAATTTCCTGTGCGCGTCCTGGCCCTTATCAACTTTCCCGGCACCCGACCAGAATCCTGAAAATGTTCGAGTGTTGTTTTATACCTGTGCCGGAGGTCCTGAAGGCGAGTACTTTGGCATTGGCGATCGTCGCGGCAATCTGCCGATAGCCATACGCCAAAGACTGTTAAAAAGAGGATTGTCATTCGCACCGCAGGCGGCGGTAGCTAATGGTGATCACATTTATTGGGACCTTCATACTTGGCAAGGCGATCAAGCCGGAGAATTGAGTGATGCTGGTCAACAATCAAACTTCAATTATGCCGAGCGAGTTAAGGGTGGCAGCAACGAGAAAGCCATGAAACTTGCTGCAGGCCCTCAGATAGTTCCGTTGTATGGTACTGACTTTAGATCTACGCCTGTATACTTTCTGCAGGATGATCATGATCACTGGGAGAATGATTCGCCAATTACCTATCCGGTTCCATGGTTTCAATTACAGCTTGCGCGCACTACTCAGCAACTGTATTACCCAGAGTTTCTTCCTGATGTTATGCGCCCACTCGGTCTGCCATATTCTACGAGCTCTGCCCGCGGAGATCTCTCCGAAAGTTTCGGCACTTTGCGCTACGGTCAGTTGTTAGAGGTGTTGCTTTACGATGTGCGCCGCACATTGAGCGTTGGCGAACTCAATGCCGCTTTTCTGGATAGTAATGTTGAAGACTGGCTGGTTCAGCGCACGGCATCACAAGACACTCGTCATCTTGTCCATGTGCCCTCCAATCCGCCCGGATGGACCGCCGGGAAATGGGGCGAGTGGTATCCAGATGTAATTCATCCGGAGACGGGTCAATTGACTACCCAAATTCCCAAGGCTCATTGGCGACAAGGCTGGCTGGATCAGCACGACCGCATCATGCAGTCATTGGCAGATATGAAGCACCGAAATCCTCTAGTAATAGCGGGCGATCTCCATGCCACGGGTGTCGGAACGATGCACGGCGCTGGTAGTCTGGATTTCAGTGACAACCCCATCACTAATGTTCTGTGTGGGCCGGTTGGCACTTCGATTCGAGGATTCCCCTCAGTGGTTCGTGGTGTGTCTTCGGCGCCTTCGCAATATTTGGACTTCCTGGAACAAGTGCCACCGATTGAAGAGCATGGTTTTACTATCGTAGATTTTGAACAAGATCGAATTATAGCAAAGCTTTTTAAATGGGATGTGAATAGCCAGCCGGTGGACGCTATTGATACCTTGGAGCCTTATCACACAGTTGAGCTAGATAGACCTTAAATCGGACCTCCTTTATCACGGGTTTATGGAATCAAGACCAGTGACAGACAGCACGTCAAAGATGCTTTATACATTAACTTATGATGTATCAAACCTGGCAGATCAGGCTGCGAAAGGTGCAGATATTGAAAGACGTCGTGGCATGTTTATCAATGCACTGGGAGCGATGCAAGCATTGGCTGAAGCTGACTAACTTTTATTACGTGTAGCTCACCCTGAGTACGAGGAGCAACCAACATGAAGCCTCTTTTTGTCGGTTTTTTACTTTTTTTGTCATCATTTGCATTTTCTCAAGAAGAAAACGCCAGGCCTGAAATATTGTCCATCTATCATGGACTCGACCCGCTTCCGCCCAGAGCAACTCGTCTTTGCGGTTTACCACCTGCAGCAAATCAGGATGGCATGCCGGTGATATTTTCCGTGCAAATAGATGGAACTACTATTTCCCCGGAAGCCTTTGCGGTCGAGCTAAGCACTGGTGAACGCGTCACTCCGCTTTGTGCGACTCTTCGACCAGCTTTGGAACCTTTGGAGCAAAGAACCATCTTGCTTATAGGCGAATTTAGTCCGGGCGATTCATTGCCTGCTGGCGTGGAAATTGTATCTGAGCTTAATGACTCAGACGGCAACTCATTGCTTGGTCTAAGCAGCAATCAAGTAACTTCTCTGGAATCGGGACCAAGCCTCGTGTTGGCTGAATTATTTGCACCTGATACCCCCGGGCTAGCAGGCAAATGCCCTGAGCAAAGCTCCCAGGCCATTCAGCTGGTTTGGCAGGGCGGTGTTACCGGACCACAGGGAGCTGACCTTCTAGAGCCGCAACGCCTGGCCGTCTCAATTGAATTAAGCAATGGTATCTATGTAAATCCAGATACTCTTGTTGATGATGACCCCGACAACCATGTGATCGCCTGCATTTCAGCTAGTAGCGAGCCCATATCAGTGATTGTTGAGGCCGGCTTTTTCCATGACCCGGGAGATGATGCCAATCCTGCAACTGAAATAGATGTTGTCTCCAGAATAAGTGAAGGAAAGTAGCTTCAGGCAAAACGAAAGAGCAAAGAACACTAAGATTACAGGGGATGGTTTTTAAGGAACTCAACGATAGCTGCTGCGGTTTCGTCAGGCTTCTCCAGGCCCAACGCGTGTCCGGCGTCGGGTATCACCACGAGGGTGAGTCGGTCCCCGTACTCGGTTTTCATGATTTTACCGTTCTCGATCGGCGCGGTGAGGTCATCCTCACCCATGACCATAAGCAGCGGCCCTTCGCCGCCGGCGACCCATTCTTCTAATGGGGTATTGCGGTTTGCTTGGCCCTGGGCGACTCTGGCCTCAGGCCAGTAATTGAGTTCTCTCGAGTATTCCTCCACCAGCGCATCGTCAGTGGCCGGTGAAAACAGTGTCCTTCTTGCCAGCCTGACTTTTTCGGTGAAGGGCAGATCCGAATTGCCGAGCAGACTGGCAAGTTCACCGCTTTCCGTGAGAGCTGGCACGATACCGCCGGCAGCAATAAGAGTGACACTCGCTACTCTATCGGGATAGTCGGTGGCGAGCATGCGAGCAGTTCGGTTTCCAAAGGCCCAGCCCGCCATGTGAAACCTGTCTGCGCCCAGGTGATCGGCTACGGCAATAACGTCATCGGCGAGATCGTGCAAGGTCAGGTCTTCCAGTTCCCCGCTGCTGCCCATAATGCCGCGCTGGTTGATCACTACCAGCCGATAGCCGGCCTCGGCGAGCAGAGGTGCGACACGCTTATACCTCGAGTAGTCACCACCGGAGCCCGGCAGGGCGAGGATTAGTTCGGCTTCCGGGCTGTCAGCAGCCCACTCCACCACGGAGAGTTCTGCATGACCGATGTCGATGCGATGAAAATCTCTTTGTTGAGCGCTTACATCAAGCCAGATCCCGCAAAGCGGGAGGGCGAGTGTTAAAAGGTAGCGAGATGGTTTCATATCCAGGGCGCTCCATCCAGTAAGTCGGTAAATTGGATGCTGGTGCTTTTTGCACCTGTAGTCGGTTACTGCGAAATTGAATACAGGCCGTTCCACCACACAGAGCCTTTAAATGTGCGGACCGAGCGACCCGAGGCTCCAAAAAGCTCGCCCCCCCTAGCGGTCGCTGGCCCGTCACCGGTATTAACTCACTTTGTTCGGCATCTTCGGAATAAAAATCGCTCCAGACTTTGATTAGTCGATTCTTTATTCGCGCGAAAGCTTAAAAACATAAAGCTGCCCCCCTTCCGGTATGATTGAAGTATCTGCACCCGAAAAAGCTGATATACCGCCGAAATTTCCAGAGGCAATCGCAACATAACTTTCACCGTCTATCTCATAGGCTATTGGCTGACTTCTGATTCCCCCTCCTAAACGAGCTCTCCAAACCTCTTCTCCCGTTTCAGCATTGAGTGCAAAAGCGTGACCAGTTTGACTTCCAGAAAAAACTAACCCGCCTTCAGTGCTTAGAGTACCAGCGAGCATTGGCTCGGCATCATAATGACGCCACGCAACTTCGCCGGTTTGATAATTCATTGCAGTAATATGACCATAAGATGGAGTTTCACCAGATTCATCAGAGACCCCATCCACAGACACAGGTAATCCACCCATAAATAGTTGACCCTCTACATGCATGCTTATTCCTTTTTGCATGAGTTGGCAACTCTCAATCACAGGCAAGAATGCTAGATTCAATGAAGTATTAACCGATCCTGAAACAGACCCATTCATTCCTCCGAGTGCGCCAGGACAAACTCGCATAGTCGGCTCTTCAGAAGGCATAGCTTCCGGGTTAACTACGGGGCGCCCATTTTGTTCCATAGATTCAGCCCAATTAAGCTGCTCCATATAACTGGTTGCTCGTATGAACTCTCCGTTCTCGCGATTGATTGCGTAAAAGAACCCATTACGATTTGCCTGAACTAAAGCCTTTGTAACGCTCTCTCCTTGAATTAAATCAACCTGAAAAAGGTGAGTGTTACCGTCATAGTCCCATACATCATGAGGTGTAAATTGGTAGTACCATTTTCTTTCACCCGAATCCGGATCAATTGCTAAAACGCTATCTGAGAACAAATTATCTCCTAGCCTCGCATCTCCGTTCCAATCTGGGGAAGGATTTCCAGTAGTCCAATACAATAAATCAAGCTCGGAGTCGTATGCACCTATGGTCCATGCGGGTGCGCCTCCGGTTTCGAAAGAATTACCGGACCAACTTTCGTATCCAGGTTCGCCTTCGGCAGGGACGGTATAATGGCGCCAAACTCTCGCACCGGTTTCGATATCGTAAGCATCAAAGAAACCACGAATACCAAATTCACCTCCTCCTACACCTATCACTGCTAAGTTTTTTACAACAAGAGGTGCAGACGTTGCGCTAAAGCCTTTGTAATATTCAATAATTTCACTTTCCCAAAGCTTTTCTCCTGTAAGACGATTAAACGCAAGAAGCTTGGCGTCCAGTGTAGCCATTAAAATAGTATCACCGTGAATTGAAGCACCTCGATTTGCGGGACCACAACAAAGCCTCAGATCCTGTGGGAGTGGGTGATCGTAACGCCAATATAGCTCTCCTGTTTTAGCATCTACTGCAAACAATCTATTGAAAGAAGAAGTTACGTACATGATGCCGTCATAAACGATAGGCGAAACAGCAAACTGACCTTGTGTACCTGTAGGCAAGCTCCATGCAAACTCTAAGTCTTTTACACTGTCAGGCGACAAGGCTTTGATAGGGCTATGACGATGGTTCGCGTAGTCTCCGCCATATTGAATCCAGCTATCAGAATAATTGCTTTGGCTTTCTGCTAGCATTTGACTTGTAATCGGCCCTTTTCCTTGGCCAATATCCCGACTATTAATCCAATGTGTAGTGAGAATTTCAATGGTTTCTCCTCCATCGAAATCATTTGATGCTGGCGGCTGATTTTCAACGATATCGGTTTCATTAGGACTACAGCTTGCCACGAGTCCAAGTGAAACAAGTATTACTGCTGCGTTTTTTATTAGACTCGATATCCTAATGTCTATCATAAGAACTTCTCCCCGGAGATATTTATCGAAAAGACTAAGCAAAAATTTATGTTACCCGCATATTTTTAACTGCAAGTTGATCTATTAGATTTTAAGAATGCAATAATTTTCCAAAGGTCTTTTGCACCTTCTGGAAAGTTTTCACCAAACGCGATCATTCTCGTTCCTGATACGCCGCCCGTCACAACTGTATATATTTCTTCATCGCTTCCGCCATGTAGCCACTGACAATCAAACAGATATGGCGCATCAGATCTTTCCGGTGTCAGTTTATGACAATAACCCGCGCAGGTTCCTACAAACAATAAACGACCACGCTTCAGCGCCTCAGAATCATTGAGATACTCATCTGCGGGGCTTGAAGTGACCCCATCATTCTCGCAGGATAATAACGCGATACCCGCAAATATAATTATTAATTTTTTTTTCAATTTCATTAAAATTCCACTGTGTAAATCTAGCTCTAAGAAAATAATGGATAGCGTGAAAATTGGCCGCCTTATATTTAGTTTTTATTACTTAATAACTAACTATTCTAGAATAATACAAAATAGCGAATTAGAGAACCTAGAGCAAGACCATAGGCACTATCAGGGGCGGGGTCTAAGTCCATTTGACACGCAGGGTTACAATGGAGGCCTTACCACTCCGCAGAGGGCCTGAATATGCAGATCAAGCGGTTACTAGACGATCGAGAGGTGTTTGCTGGTGATAGATAGTTCGATGCTCAAGGCCGCTCGTATTCGTTTGTAGAGCATTCTAATGGTGATCTAGTAGTTGCACTGGAAGACGGCCGTCCTACCAAGTTTAAGCCTGAACAGCTGAGTTGCTATGTTATTCGCGCAAACAGGACTGAGCGAGGGCTGGCTAAAGAGCGGCTTCGTAGCTTCTAGGA
>Ga0075477_10000017_pt1 | contig 46942 bp, 49 predicted proteins | sample DEB08_DNA_FD_76338 | JGI IMG/M metagenome (GOLD analysis project Ga0075477, IMG submission 76338) | Aqueous microbial communities from the Delaware River and Bay under freshwater to marine salinity gradient to study organic matter... | ecosystem: Environmental > Aquatic > Marine > Coastal ...
CCTTGCGTTATATGTAAACGGTGTTTGATAGTTTGCAGGATAACCAGCAGGATACCTTGCGTTATATGTAAACGGTGTTTGATAGTTTGCAGGATAACCAGCAGGATACCTTGCGTTATATGTAAACGGTGTTTGACCGTTTGCAGGATATCTTGCATTAGCAGGATACCTTGCATTATAGGTAAACGGTTGTCTTGCATTAGCAATATAAGGAACCCTATAAGATGCTATGTATGTAAACGGTTGTCTTGCATTAGCAATATAAGGAACCCTGTATGTAAATGGTGACCTATTTTGATAAGTAGAAGGTTGTCTTGCATTAGCAATATAAGGTTGTTGTGCATTAGCAATAACAGGTAACCTATATGTAAATGGTGACCTATTTTGATAAGTAGAAGGTTGCCTTGCATTCGCAATATAAGGTTGTTGACCATTTGCAATATAAGGTAACCTATATGTAAATGGATTCCTATGCTGATAAGTAGAAGGTTGCCTTGCTTGTGCAATATAAGGTTGTTGTGCATTAGCAATATAAGGCAACTGATAGGTAAATGGTGACCTATTTTGATAAGTAGAAGGTTGCCTTGCTTGTGCTATGTAAGGTGTTTGTGCATTAGCAATATACGGATACGGTTGTTGTGCATTTGCAATATATGGTGTCTGAGCATTTGCAATGTATGGATACGGTTGCTGAGCATTTGCAATATATGGTGTCTGAGCATTTGCAATATACGGATATGGTTGCTGAGCATTTGCTATGTAAGGTGTTTGTGCATTTGCAATGTATGGATACGGTTGTTGTGCATTGTCCTGTCCTGAGGCATTATTCCACCCAGTAGGGGTCTTTACATAAACTTGTTCTACTGCTTTCCAAGCTGTAGGTGTCTTAACCCAAGCACCTTGTGTTGAATTCCAACCTGCGGGTGTTTTTACCTTCTGATTACCAGTAACCATTTATATTTTAATTCCTCAAAAATCTACTCTTATTTATTAAGAGTAGAGAATCCATAAATCACCAACTGCACCATCACCTGAAGTAGGAGCTGATGTAGATTGATAAACATTTCTTACATATCCACCTGAATTACTTGCATTACTTGTAGTAATTGTTCCTAGTGTTGCATTAGAACCACTACCATATTTTGCATTCAACTGAGTTTGAACATTAGATGTTACATTATCCATGAAGTTCAACTCAGCTGCTGTTACAGTCAAGTCTGAAATATTTGATACAGTGTGTGTATGTGAATTGTTTGCAACTGTAACTGTTAATGTTGCGTTACCTAAATTTGTAAATGTTGCACTACCTGAAGCATCTCCTGCAAGTGTCAATGTTGGGTCACTTGTTGCTGTTGTAGCAAGTGAAACATTACCTGAACCATCTACTGAAGCAGAACCTGTAACTGCACCTGTTAAACTTAGTGTTCTTGCAGTTGCCCAAGCACTTGCTGTTGAAGCATTACCTGTAACATCTCCTGTGACATCCCCTGTTAGATTACCAATGAATGTTCCTGCAACCATGCTATCTGAACCGACTGTCCATCTATCGTTGGTTTCATCCCATAAGAATGTTTTTGCAGTTGAACCACCTCTTGAAACACTTATACCTGCATCCTGTGTAGGTGAACCTGATGTAAAATCAGAGTTTAGGTTTAGAATGTTATCTGCAAGATTGATTGTCTCTGAGTTAACTGTAGTTGTTGTTCCTGAAACTGTCAATGAACCTGAGATGACAACATCGTCATTCAATGTAACATTACCTGTTCCGTTACCACTCAATACTAAGTTTGTGTCTGCACTTCTAGAAGCAATTTGATCTACACTGATGTTGTTTCCGAATGCAACTGCATTACCAGCACTGTTGGTGATTAACTCACCATCAAGCATTTGAAGTGTTCCTTTTGCTTGAATGATACCTGTGCCTGATGGGTTGAACTCAATGTCACCACTACCAGCAGTTTTCATTTGAAGGTTTTGGTCTGAATCAGCAGAAACAACGATTGTTCCTGAACTATCTTCTAATACTTTTTGTCCGTTAACATAAAGTGACCCTGGCCCGACATATACGTCTCTCCATTGATACGATGCTGAACCTAAGTCGTAGGTAACATCTGCACTTGGAAGAACATGTCCTGAAACTGTTGATGCACCTGTAAGTGTTACACCTGCAAATGTGGGTGAATCTGAAGTTCCTACTGCCTGACCAATACTAACTTGACCACTTGAAACCGACACACCAGTTCCAGCAGTAATATGTGCTTGAACTTCTGATGCACTAGGGCCTGTATATGTAATTACACCTGTTGATGAATTATATGCAAGTGAACCATCTCCACCTGAATCTGTGACTGAGATTGCACCTCTGGCATCTGAATCGGCATACATTGTAGGTTCTGTGTATGATACAACACCTGTTGAACTGTTATAACTTAAATCTCCTGATGCACTTATGGCCGCTCTGGCTCTTGCATCAGTATAATATAAATTAGTCGAACCTTCTGATACATCATCAGTATCACCACTTAGTTCACTTAATGCATCTACTGTATCAACTTGTGAATCAACATATGCCTTAACACTTTGTTGTGAAGGGATTCTAGTAGCACTATCTGATGACATGTCATCTTCGTCAATTAATGCCGCTGTAATCCTAGCATCTGCTCTTGCATTTGTAAAGTATAAGTTAGTTGAACCTTCTGTAATTTCGTCTGTGTTATCTTTACTTGCTATTTGTGAATCAACGTATGCTTTAATTGATTGCTGTGAAGCGGCATGAGTTGCAGAGTCTGAAGCCATGTTATCTTCATCTTTAAGGTCAATGCTTAATGTAACATCACCTGAAGTTCCACCACCAGTTAAACCAGTTCCAGCGATTACTGATTCTATATCACCAGCATCGTTAGTAAATGAAATTACACCAGTGCTGTTATCATAACTTAAATCACCACTTGCACTAATAAGTCCTCTAACTTCTGCATCTGTTCTTTCTGTAAATGATACAACACCTGTGCTGTTATCATAACTTAAATCACCACCTGCACTAATCTTTCCTCTGATAACTGTATCAGAGATAGAAAGGTCAACTGCACCGTCTCCTGAATCATCGTAAGATGCAGTAATATTTGTATGTGAACCGTTGGTTACTAACTGAGCACCAACGATATCTTGAATCTCTTCTTCTGTCTTACCAGTTGATGAAATGGTGATAGTATCGTTTGTATCATCATAGGTTACTGTGGTTGAACCTGAACCCTGAATAATACCACCAATCTTATCTGCAATTGCTTCGTTTAGAGCATCTCCTACTGCAGCTGATGTAATACTACCTGAACTAGTGATGACTTCTGTTGTTCCAACAGTAAGACCGTTTTTGATTATGAAATTTTTAGCTGTCATTATAATGTGCCTCCATCAACCTGTGGTAACGATATTTTACCAGTTGAAGAGTCGTAACTCAAGTTACTTTCACCTGATGCAAGTGATATTGCACCTCTCGCTCTTGTGTTTGTAAAGTATTGATTCGTGGAACCTTCTGAGAGATTATCTGTATCCAACTCTGAGATTGCAGCTGCCTGCAACTTACCTGACGAATTGATGACCTCAGTGGAACCAACCGACAATCCATACTCTATAACAAAGGTATTTTGTGTTGCCATAGTTTGTGTGTCCTAACGATTGTGGTTTTAACTCTTTTATTTATCACTTCTTAATCGTCAAGAGGTATTAAATTTTAATTAAAGTTCTTGACCATTTAAAAACTGTTGAATTTGCAGAAGCAGGTGTAACTTTTAATTTTACACTTCCACTTTCTACTGAGGTCGAAACCTCAAACAATGATGAAGTTGTGATAATTTCACCGAATTGTGTGAAGTATGCATCACTTCCATCATGTATAACTATAACTTCTGTTGTATGGTATTTAGTTCCTTCGGTTGCTTGAAGAACATATTTTGCACTTCTATATGTAGAAGTTGCCCAAGAATCTAAATCTGTCTCACTTGTAGTTTCTAATGTAGAACCACTTGAGGAATCTACTACTAAACTGTCAATAGTAAGTGAATCAGATGCAGTAATGGTTGTGCATGATAAGTCACCAACTTCTAAAGCTGCTTTTGCAAATCCTGACCCTGAAATATTAACAGTAGAACCAGGCTCAACTTCTAATCCATCAAATAGTTTCCATGTGGAATCACTTGCATCTCTAAAGAATCCTGTATACTCTGATGCCCCATCTGCTAGTCCATCGTCATAGTTACCGTATATACCAATATCAAGTGTATCAGAACTAGTGTTATTATTTGCAAGCTCAATAAGGTTATCCTCAACCGATGTGGTTGTGGATTCCACTGTATTACTGGTTCCATTTACTGTTAGGTTTCCTGTGATGGTTGCATTACCATCTACAGTCAAACTACCGTGTGTCTCTATTCCAATATCAGCTATTAAATTCTTTTTGGTTGCCATACTCTAATTATCTCTCTAATTACAAATACTATTTATAGTTTTTTATAGGTAAAAGAAAGGGGACATAAAGTCCCCTTTCAAAGTTTTTGTCAAAACTTATCGTTATGCTTCTACAACTGTTCTATCATATTTGATAACTGTTGATGAGGTAGACGCTGGTGTTACTAACAATCTAACATCTGAACCACTAATATCTGAATCAAAGGATGCCAATGAATGAGATTTAAGTGTTCCATATTGTGTCATTGTTACAGAACTACCATCATGAACCAAAACAACTTCTGTAGAGTGAAACTTTGCACCATCTGACATTGCTACAATATATCTTGCAGCTCTGTAATCAGTTTTTGTGAAAGTGTCTAATGCAAATTCATCTGTGGATGTTCTAGTTGCATTACCTCTCTTTTTGTTTTTATCCCGAGTAGCTTTTTCTGTTGTAATAACATCGTTATCAGCATCATATCGAAGATGACGAATAAGTTCTGCTATTTCAAATGCTTTCGTTTTAGCCATTATTCATATCTCCTTATGATAACCTGATTTGGAATGTATCGATTGTAGTATCTGTGTTTGCAGGAGTAACTAGTAATCTAGCATTACCACCTGAAACATCTGCATTCAATGTAAACAACGATGATGCTGAATAAACATCACCGTATTGCACAAAGTATGCACTACTACCATTGTTCACCAATAAAACTTCAGCTGCGTGAGTGCCTGCTGATGCGTGAGTGGCGGAAATCACATATTTAACTGCTTTATTTGCTAATGCATTTGCAGATAATATCTGATCACTTGATGTAGTTGAAAATGAACTCTCAGTGAAGTAACCTTGAACAAGATTAGCTGCACTTGTGATTGCAATAACTTCAACAACATCACCACTTAATGCGTTTTCCGTTAAAGTGATTGTGGAAGAATTGGTTGCAGTATAGTCTGCACCACCACCAACCAACTTCACACCATTGATATACACTTGCTCATACCCTGAGGTATATACAAGAGTATCACTATTATCATCTGAACCACTAATAGAAGTAGTTGTAGTTGTAATAGTATAAGTGTAGGTTTTTACACCTGATGAAGGTTGGTCTGACCAACTCAAAGTTCCTGAACCATCAGTTTTTAAAATCTGATTTGAGGAACCGTCACTTGTAGGAAAGGAAAATGCATCATTCACAGTTAAGGTTGATGGATTAGAACCAACCTCTACAACAGCTGCACTACCATCGTTCTTTTCAGTGTAGAATCTACCTGAATAGGTATTGACAGCAAGTTCCCCCAAAGACAAGTCACCTGTAGTAGGTGTTGCACCTTGAGTGGAACTTCTTTTAAATTGTATTACTGTTGCCATGAGCTTCTCCTATAGACTTAAGTGTTATTAAAATGTTCCGCCGTCTATAGCTGAAACAGAGACAGCACCTGAACTTACTGTGAAGTTAGATGAATCAAAGCTTGCAATACCTTTTGCAGATGTTGTAGCATTGTTGATAGCAACATCCCCTGAAGTTACAGTGAAGTATGAACCTGAGAATGAAGCAATACCTTTATTACTAGCAGTAGCATCTTCAGCTGATAATGTGATTGCACCGTCAGCGTTAGTTACGTCAAGTCCTTCACCAGCAGTTAAAGTAGCAAGTTCCATGTCTCCATTAGAACCATTACCAATTAATAGTTGTCCAGCAGTTGGAGCTGCACCATCAATCTCAGTAATTGAACTACTTAGTGATAAACCACCTGTGATGTTCAATGACTTGTTCATATTCCATGAAGTGTCTGCATGGGTATATGTGAAGGTTGCACCTGCACCACCGATTGTAATACCAGCACCGTTGGCACCAGCTGAATCAGCAGCGTCTGAAGCTATTGAGAAGTTTAAGTCATCAATTGCAACTGTTGTTGAATTGATTGTTGTTGTTGTTCCGTCTACTTGTAGGTTACCAGCAATGATAACTGTTCCTGTATCGTCACCAACTGCAGCTGGGTCGATTGTGAAGGAAGCAGGCCCTGCAAGATATCCACCAACTGTCAAGTTACCTTGAGTTGTGACATTAGTAGGAAGACCAACTGTTAAAGTTTGACCTGAAGCAGAAGTAACGATTTCGTTAGTTGTTCCTGCAATAGTCAATGATTGTGAGTCTAAATCAACTGCACCTGTTCCACTGTCACCAGCGAAGTCAACATCTTGTGCTGTTAATTGTGAATCAACATATGCTTTAACTGACTGTTGAGAAGGAACTTTAACATCTGAATCAGATGCCATGTTGTCTTCGTCAATTAAGAAGTCAATCTTATCATATGAGATTGAACCTGCTAACATTGAGTTCTCAACTGCACCAGCAGAAATTGTTAGAGAACCATCTGAAGCAAGTGTTGCGTCACCTGAGATACTTACGTTGTCAAATGAATCTGAACCATCATGAACAAGAACTTGTCCTGATGAAGGAGCAGAGATATCTGAGTCTGTTGCACCAGCAAGTGTTGAAGTTGTTGATAAGAATGAAAGGTTACCTGAACCGTCTGTTGCTAATACTTGGTTTGCACTACCGTCTGAGCCTGGTAGAACAAAAGTAAGATCAGCAGCAACTGAGTCAGGAGCTTTCAAACCTACAGAGTGAACACCGTTGTCTGAATCTTCCATCAACTGAATAGAACCACCTGATGTAGCACCGTTACCAACTTTAAAGTTAGCAGGTGTTGCAGATGAACCACTCAACATATCGGTGAAGTATTTACCACCGATTGCGTGTATTAATGGAGTAGAGTTATCAGAATCAACAGATTCAATAAACAATTTTGCCGAAGCACCACTGTTTGCACGGTCTTGGACATACGCCAATTCTCCTTCTGATAAGTCAGAAGTCGTTGGAGCGGATAAACCAGTCGACCTTTTAATTTGAATTACTGTAGCCATTTATTTCTCCTTGAAATTTTTTAAAAAGCTTAATTAAGATTTTTTCTCTTCACTTTCCGAGAAAGATACATTATATACTCTCCACTCACTATGTGGGTCGTGTCTCACTGAATGACACCTTGATTTGATACTAATATTTATAACATTAAGATGTTCTAAGTAAATCTAAAGTGCAACAATGCAGTCCACCTGATAGAGTTCTAGTTTGTTTGAGGGGTATAGGTATGCAATTAAAGTTATGTCTTTCTAATTTTTCTATTAATTTTACTTCCCTTTCATTGACACATACAGTATTATTATCTATAGAAAGGGTATTCATTCCAATAAATGCCGATGCACATCTTGTCGTCACAATAGGTGGTTTTTCCTTATTCATGTCCTCAATATTGATAAAGATATGTTTCCAATCTTTAAATACGGATGGTATCTCTTTTACTCTTTCCTGATTTATCATAACTGTATCGTTAGATATTGGAACAAAGGTAGTGTCAATGTGTGATATTCTTTCTTTTTGAACTATATGATGGTGATTTAAATGATTGAATGTTTTAAAGACCCAATCTCTTCCATGTTCATTTGCAGTTTCATTTATACTGATTAATATGTCCTTACCTAATCGACATATGTTAGCTGCATCAAAAATAGGTTCGTTTGGATTTACCCAAGGTCTCCATGTAGGTTTTGGTGCAGTAATTAATTTTGCACCCTCTGAAACCTTTTCTTCAAAAATAGGTTTTAATGTTTCAAGATAACCGTATTCTTCTTTATATCTCATCGAAGATTCTAGAATTGTATCTTCTATGACTACAGCACAGTCTCTTACATTATAACAGAAACCATGTGGTCTGTAAACCTTTATGTTAAGTTTTTCTAAAATAGATTGAAAGGTATCTAACCCTTCTTGTGCTTCATCTAAGATATCTCTTATTATAGAAATATCTTTAATGTAGTAAGAATATTTTTTGAGTTGTTCGTGACCCTTGAGTGAACCAATAATGATTTCTTTTAGGGGTGACCACTCATCACATGACCATAAAGTAGGACTCACTGATTAGAATGTTCCACCATCTAAAACAGTTTTTGTAACCCACTTATCCGTAGCTGCATCATAAGAAAGAAGTCCATCATCTGTTTCAACCACATTAACATCTGCAAGTTCATTGATAGATTTTGCAGACAAGTTTACATTAGTTGCTGAGTTACCAATTGCAACCTGTTTTGCACGAATAGTGTTTGTTTGTAAAACTCTTGCTTTAATATTTCCTGACATATTATTACCTTGTTACACCAGGCGTTATGATTGCCTGTCCTTCAATTACTCTTGTGACTACTCCTGCAGCACTAGTGATATTTAAATCATATACATATCTTCCTGCTTCAAGTGCAGATGTCTGAGTATCAGTTAAAGAAATAGTTACTTGACCTGCCAACGCTGCAATTGATGTAGCAAAAGTTGCACTCACTGTCGAAGAACTATAGGTCTTTCTAATCTGTGCAGCTGCAGTGTAATCATCTAATTCCAATATCTCACCAGCAGAATCAGTTACATCAACAGTGATACTGAAGTCTGTTCCTTGATCTATGTAGAGGTTTGCAATAATAGCCATATTACTATTTATGTCCTTTTATTCTTGATACTGTGCAGTTGGAACTGATTGATGAATTTTTCTTGCAGTTCCACTGTCATTTACATAAACTTCATCCAACTTCCTTAAAGTTCCACTATCATTTACAAAAACACCCTTGACTTTTGCAAGAGGCCCAATGGGTCTTGTTGCAATATAAGGAACAGTATAGATATACGGAGTTGCATAAATGGTAGGAACTTGATATACAACTTGATACGTAGAGGGTTGTCTAGCGTTTGCAATATAAGGTTGCTGTGCATTTACAGGGTTTCTATAGGTAAACGGTGACCTTGCTTGATAGGTAAACGGTGTTCTACCAGTTGCCTGATAAGTGAACGGTGACCTTGCATGATAGGTAGACGGTTGTCTTGCATTTGCAATATAAGGAACCTGATAATCTATTGAAGACCTATTATGATACGTAAACGGTGACCTTGCATGATACGTAAAAGGTTGTCTTGCATTTGCAATATATGGAACCTGATAAGTAGAAGGTTGTCTTGAATGATAGGTAAACGGTGTCTGACTATTAGCTATATACGGTTGTTGGGCATTAGCAGGATACCTATTATGATACGTAAACGGTGACCTTGCATGATATGTAAACGGTGTTCTTAAATGATAAGTAGAAGGTTGTCTTGCACTAGCAGGAGCATATCCAATAAATGGATAAGTTGCAGGTTGTCTTGCATGTGCTGGTTGCTGTGCAATATACGGATACGGTTGTTGAAACGTATATGGTGTAGGGTTGCCTGTCCAAATTGCCATTACTTATATCTCCTAAACAGGTGGAGGCGGTGTTCCACCACCAGAATTTAGCATTATTATCTCATTATCAGTATCAACACTAGGGCCTGTATATGTAGGAAACCCTGATTTATTCATTCTGAAAGTATGACCATGGGTAAAAGTGGCTGTTCCCCCACCATAACCTTCTTGCTCCATTGTCATATTAATTTGATATCCATAAGTTCCAAGATATGAGGTTGTTGGCCAAGTATAATTTGTTGAAGTGCCATTAATTGAGTAAGTAACATCACTATTGGTGCCTATATTAGTTGCCACATACTGGTTTCCCCCATTGTCTTCTATCATATACGATGTAGAAGTTTCATGTTGAAAAGTATCAGGTGTTGAACTAACACTCAGATACCACATAACATAATAAGTCCCCCAAGAGGAAGCCCATGAGGGTAGAGACCTGTTACTATATGGCCCAGTTGTAAATTTTGCTGACATAGTTACAGCAGTTGTAGAGGTAAAATTAAGTTTTATATAAATTATAAAATTAGCAAACACACTTGGTGGGGCATTTTGTGTGCTTTTATACAACCACAAAGACATGCCTGTTGTGGAATTTGAAACTGTTTCAGTTACCGTTATATTTGCACCAGGCTGTGTTCCATTAGCAGGAGCTGTTCCTATTGCTGGGACTGAAACTTGATAAGTGAAAGGAACTCGATAATTTCCCTGTGCTTGATAGGCAGCCTGATAGATAAACGGTGTTTGTGCATTTGCAATAGAAGGTTGTCTAGCATTTGCAATATAGGGTTGTTGAGCATTTGCAATATAAGGATTTCTATATGTAAATGGAGACCTTGCTTGGTAGGTAGCAGGTTGTCTTGCATTTGCAATATATGGTGTTTGTGCATTAGCAGGGTATCTGTTTTGATAGGTAAATGGAGTTTGTCCATTAGCAATGTATGGTTGTTGAGCATTAGCAATATAAGGTTGTTGTGCTATTGCAGGTTGTCTGTTCTGATAAGTAAATGGTGTTTGACTATTCGCAATATAGGGTTGCTGTGCATTAGCAATATACGGATATGGTTGCTGAGCATCAGCAATATAAGGTTGTTGACCACTTACAGGGTTTCTATAAGTGAACGGTGACCTATTCTGATAGGTAAATGGTGTTTGTGCATTTACAGGTTGCCTAGCTGTTAATTGTGAGTTCGCAGGAACCCTACCAATTGCAGGTTGGCGAGCATTATAAGGTTGTTGAAAGGTTGTTCCAGTATTTACGTATATATCTGTCATTTTGTCCCATTAAATTACAAACCAAAGGTGTCCTGTAGATGTTGAACCAACACTTGATGGTGCAGTGGACGTAGTCTCGTAATCTAATACGACATTATCACCTGAAATTTTCACACCATTACTTGTATTTACAGAAAAACTTCCTGAACCACTCAATGCAAGTCCTGCCCCACCACTCAAATAAGATTGAACATCCGAGTCACCATATTGTGATGCAGCAGACAATCTAATTTCATCACCGACTTTAGTCGCAGTAATATTACTGTGATTAGAGTGATTAAGTATTGTGTCAACTCTTGTAGAAACTCTAGCATTCGTAAAGTATAAATTGTTTGAACCTTCAGTAACACTATCTGAGGTTGTTGAATTATCAGCAGGTTCCCAATATTGATTTGCGTTGTCCCATACTAGAATTTGACCTGCTGTTGGGGTTGTGGTATAATTAACATCATCAAAGAAGTTTAAATCCTTACCACTCATTCTTGAGTCTACCCTTGCATCAGTGTAGTATTTATTTGTGCCTTCTGTTAAGTTAGTTGTGCTGTGATTAGAAATACTTGAAACTGTCCCCGTGACATTACCTGTTACATTACCTGTAACATTACCAGTTACGTTTCCTGACAAGTTACCAGTTACATCACCTGTAACATCACCAGTCAGATCACCTGTAACATTACCTGTAACATTACCTGTCAAGTTACCAGTTACATTACCAGTTACGTTACCTGTTAGGTTACCACTAAAACCACCACTTGCACTAACAGTTGTAAATGCACCAGTTGAAGTAGTTGTTGCTCCAATTGTTGTTCCATCAATAGCACCACCATTAATGTCAGCATTTGAAAATGTTGATAGACCACTGGATGTAACGTTACCTGTTAGATTACCCACAAAACTTGTTGAGGTAATACTTGAGAATGAAGTTCCGACTCCACCAGTGATTTGTGCAGTGCCATCTGTAATAATAGGTGCAGTTAATGTCTTACCACTTGCAAGTGTAATATCTTCTTCTGCATATGTTTTACCTGCAAGTTGAAGTGTGTAACCTGCTTGTAATGTAGTAGTTGGTGTAGAGTTATCACCATTTAGAATAACACCGTTATCATTGGTATTGTAAATAGTGTTTGCAGCAGACTCTGAAAAATACCCTATAATATTAGCTGCATTAGCTGTTCCCTCAAAGGAACCAGTATATGAATAGATAGTAATCTTATCATTTAAAGATGCAGCTACATTTAAAACAATAGAAGTATGAAATGCACCTAATGGTGAGGCGATAATATAATCATCTGTCTCTAATAAATGTTGATCGTTTTTGAAAACCTGTATTCTGTTTCTTTTAAATTTTAGTTCATTTTCGAATTCATCATCACCACTAAATGTAGTCTGACCTGAAGTTGCAGTATAAATAAATTCTTGAAAGAAAAAAGTTTTATCTTCGATTGCATTTACAGCATCTACAATTGAACCACCATTAAAGTTTTTAATAGTGTCTCTTAGGCCTGATATATCACCAACGTCTGTTGCAAGTTCGTTATAACGTCTTCTAAAGTCTTCGATTGTGCTGTGGTTGTCTACTGTCTTAGCCATTTAATTTTTCTACCATTTTTTGAAGAAGGATTTTAATGTCCGTTACTTCCTTCTTTAATGTATTTATTTCATTTACCTGAGTCATAAAAATTTCTTTTCTTCTCTTAGCCATGTAGTATGCATTGATATCGGTATTAACGATAGCAGTGGTTTCTTCATCTCTAATAAGATTTGAATGTCCTTCTACTCTACTATACTCTGACATCTTATGTTGCAAGTGCAATACATCTAAGTGCAGATACGAGTGGCACTACTGAGGTATTACTTCCTTGTCCTATAACTTTAATTGCAAATGCACCAAACTCAGGTAGGTTCTCAACTGTGAACTCATACTCTTTAAAGTTTCTTGCATCTGATACTAATGAAGAATCAGGTGAACCGTTAGAGTTAAAATATTCCCATCCTGTATCATCGAAAGGAGTTGCTTCATCATTTCTTAACACTTTATACATGAACTTAACATTCGTTGTAGGTGGGTTGAAGATATCAGCTGTAACTCTCAATGCAGTTGCAGGAGTTTTCAAGTTAACTTTCTTCGTTACATAAACCATCTTGTTGTTATCACCATCGGGTTCTGTAGATGCAATATAGGTAGTTCCAAGTGGAACATCATTAGATGAGTTAATCTCATTTATTCTGTTTGCAATACCCAAACAACCTATAGTTGCAACATCCAATACTGGTGACACATTACTGTTTTGTGTCTTCATCTGAACTCTACAATAGAATGATTTCTGTGAAGACATTTCATTTGTTTCGTTAATAGGAGATGCAACAATACTTGGTGAACTGAAGAACACATTATCATTTAGTGTTATCATATCACCAGCTGCTCTCATCTGATAAGCAGTTCCACCACCACTATATCCTTCGGGTGAATCCATTGCAGTTGTGTTTACTGCAACACTAATCAGTGTGCTTTCCAACATAGTGTTTGGTATCATGGTATGAATTGCATCAAAGTAGTAGTTTCTAGTTGATTTTGCATCTGCACCACCACTCAATGTTGACTCTACTGCTGTATAACCTGAAACGAAATCGTATGATGACACATCGGGTATTACACAGAATGAATCAATACCTATGTTAGAGATTGATGTAAATGTCTGATTGATTGCATCAACTGGTATACCACCTAGTGTTTCTGCAACAGTATCAATTGCTATGGTAACACTGTTTGTTTCACTTACACCACCAAAGTTTGTAACTGTTAGTGTATTATCTGTTGTATATGATAAGCCTGGATTTGAAATCTTGGTTGATGTGATTGCACCTGAAGATACTACAATATCTACTGTGCAGTTTTGACCACTACTTCCTACATCTGTAGTAGTTGCAATACCTGTATATGTTCCATCTGCTGGAAGACTTCCTGTTACTAATGATGCACCACCAATGTTCACAACACATCCTGTCATATTACCTGTTACACCACTAACTGTTACATTAGAACTAGTCGTATACATTCCGTGTGTATAACTGTAGACTTTAACATAGTTCTGTCCACTAAATGACTCAATTGGATTATCTTGAAGATTTGCAACAGGTAGTGCAGCGTTATCGAATCTTAAATCTGCATATTTTGTTGTATCAAATTTTGCATGTTTTAGATGGAACTTCAAGTCATCAGTCTGTTCTGCTGTCCATGTGGATGCATTCTGAGACATGAATAGTGAACCTGTTGCAGGTTGTTCTGCAATGGTTTGTCCAGTGATAAGATCAGGTTCACCCATTCTAGAAATAAATGCTTCATACTTATCAGAGTTTGATAAGACTACAAAACAATATTCCTTACCTTGTTCTAAGTAAACAGGTGAATCAAATGTAAATGTAGTTGCAACGGAACCATCAACTGAAGTGGTGACTTCTGAAGGATTCTTAGTTACATCTGAGAATGGTAGAATAACTTGGCCTGGATAACCATTAACCATGTTTCTGATTTCTACTCTTACTGGAATAGACTCATCTTTGGTTGCAAAGTATATACCTACTGAAGTTAAGAACATACCACCTGATGCATCAACCAAAAATGATTGTGCAAGAGGGTCTTGGTCTTCTTGAAATTCTCTTCTCCATATAGGTAGTCTCGCTAAATCTCTTCTTTCAAACCATGGTTCCACCCATAAGTCTTCTACTACTGGTTCGGTTACCGTAGGTATAGGTGGAGATGGCTCAGGAACTGGAGCTGCAATTGGTGACCACTGTGGTGCAGGTTCGGGTGTAGGAAGAGTTGGTTCTGAAACTGGTTCAGGAACAGATGTGTTGTCAACTGGAATCTGTGCAGCTGGTGGTATCTCAGGTGGAGATGGATATGGAGTTGCAGAGGTATCAATTGCAGTTGAGTTTAATATTTCACCTCTACTTGAAAAATCTCTATTTTCTGATGTTGTTTCAGTTACAATCCTACCATTTCTAGTTGATACAATTTCTGTCTGTGAAGATTGAAGAAGACCCTGTGCTTGATACTGTGTATTACCACTAGATGCAGGGTTAGTCAAGTTATAGAAACTTGATGTAATTCTTAAATCTCTTTGACCAGTTGGGAATCTCTGTGCAGAGTTACTTGGAATATCAAAGTATGCACGAAGTCTACCGTTACCATTTGTTTTAACACCTGAAGATGCACCAGTTCCACCGTCTTGTGAGAAGGAACCGCTAAATGGTCTTACATATTGATCGACTCTAATACCATCAAAGAATATAAAGTGATTAGTATTAGGTTTTAAATTAGTTGCATCAATTTCAATTGTTCTTGCACGAATGAAAGGAACGACTGAAACTGATACGATTCTATCGTTTCTTGTTTCAACAAAATCTTCCACAACAGATGTAGTAACACCTGTTCTAGTTTGTGTTTCGGGTGTTTCAGTAATCTCTCTTGTTAACTGGAATCCAGCTTGCCATTCACCACCTTGTGCAGGGTCACCTGACCACTGACCATTAGAGGTTGCAGTAACTTGACTAGAAACTGTTCTAGGTTCACCAACCCATGTGGTCTGCCAGTTATTCCAAACTGTTCCAATACCATTGATACCTGAAAGTGCATCAAAGTTACCTTCTCTATTTACTCTTACTTCGGGTAGTTGTTCAGTGTCCTGCCAGATATCTGTTGCAGGAGTTAGTTTAATGTTACCAATAAATGCAAACACATTATATGGGTTAACATTTATTTGTCTTGATGCTTTAGTGTTATTAATATAGGTTTGTTCAGTATATGGTAGTGTGATTAGGTCACCAGTCTTTTGGTAACTTCCTGAAGCACCTGTGTTTAACTCAATGTCAAAAAACTGTGTAAAGTTTTTAGGTCTCATTGCACCCAACTTATTATCAATTGAAATTGAATAGTCGGGATGTTGAGTATCACCAACTCTGTGACCTCTAAAGTTATCTACTAAGAAACCTGATTTAAATCTATCAAAACCATCTGAGTCTAAAATCTGTTTTGTTTGTGTATCTTTTTCTAACAGAGAAAGAGATGTAATTCTTTCAAGGTTAGTTACACGATTATTAATCTTACCAATGTCTGACATTGTATAACGTCTGTGTTCAAACGACCTTACTTTAATCTCTGATAAGTTTAAAGTATAAGGTGGAATTGTTAACTCAAACATCTCAATAGATTCATCTAGAGATTTAGGTTTTGTTGGAGAAAGAGCTGGAATACCTTGTGAAAGTCTAAACTCTCCACTTCTGTGTAGGAACACTTTATCAATTCTTCCCACATAGAAACTTAGGTCACCCACTACGGATGTTTCATTGACAGGTGTATCTACAACACTTGCGTTTGATGATGTAATACCTGTTCTACTGCTCTTATATGACCTACCAGTGTCATAACTCATCGGTGCATAAACAGCACCAGTGGATGAATTAGATAAATCAACTGGAGATGTGGGGTCTGCATTTGCAGTTGCAAATGTAGAACTTCCTAAAACCTGTCCAACAGATGGTCTAAAGTCTACGGAATCTGATAACTCATAAGTTCCATCGGGTTCTAAACCACCTAAGTCAACTCTACTTGGAGAGTAGACAGGGATATCTTTATAATCAATTGATGAATAAGAGTTAACATCATAGAAGTCACCACCACCTGATGAGGTAAAGTAGTCAAACACTACTAAGATAGCATTATTTGGTGCAGGTTCTCCTGCCTTTCTTGTAAGTTTTGAAAGGTCATAGAATCCATCTCTCTGTCCATCATCAAAGAAGTATCTCTTTGTAATGTTTGGTGAACCAGCTGAAATAGAACCTACAGTGAAAATTGCATTTGATGTTTGTCCAATAACAGTTTCACCATCTTGGAATCTATTATTGTTTGTGTAGTAGAAGTATGATGTTGCACCACTACCGTTGTATGTAATAATGACAGCATGTGCATCAGATGTTTGTCCAACAATCTTTTCATATGCAACTGGTGTTCCACTTGAAATACTGAAAGCTGCATTCGGTGGTAGAGGAGTTCCATCTACACCTTCGTAGATACCCCTAATCTTAAATGCATCTGTAACACCTAGTGATATATCTTTATCATCGTATGCAGTTCCGTAAAAACCACCAGCACTTCTTGCACTACCTACTTTCAAACATCTTGCTTGTCGTAGTGTCTTATCTCTGTTTACTGGATTGACATATGATGCAGAGAAGGTTACCTTCAATCTTGCACCATTGTCTGCTGAGTCAAATCCTGATACTGTTAACTGTTGACCTGAACCTGAAGTTGTTACACTTAGTGTATAGTCTTCAATGTTAAGGATATCACCATTGTTAATTGTTGGTGAACCTGATGATTCTTCAACTACTGCAATAGAGAAGTTATCAGTATTTCTCTGTAAGAAGGTTCCATTTGAATCTGTATCTACAGTAAATGAACCTGAAGAAATTGTAACAACTTCTTGTTTCTTAATTGTTACTGATTCGGGTGTATGTGATGCAATCCAGTTTCTTGGCCATGAGAAGATATTAACTGTCTGATCTTGATTGTGCAGTTGTGCTCTTCTTCTCGTTGCATTACCTTGATATGAACCACCAGCATTTGTTGTTGCAGTAAAAGAAGTATCATTTGTTACTGAACTTACGACTAGAAGTTCTGATGCACTAGGGTTATAAACTAAGTCACCTTCTTTAAGTTCAGTGACATACTTTGTTCCAAAACCTGTAACCGTGGGACTTCCACTTGCAAAGATAACGGTTCCTGTTAAAGTCTTGTCTGCATCTAATTGAACATCAGCTGTAAAAACTTCTCTTGAAGTATTTTCAGGAACCTGTGTAATTGATCTTACTCTATCAATGTTGTAGTTTCTAACAGCTGTTACTGTTGAAATTGAACCTGTATTAGAACCTTGAGATGAAATAGAATCTGAAGTTGTGAATGTTCCGACTACATCGTGGACATATAGTTGTCCTGATGAAGTGTATGCAACAATACCTGATGCACCTGAGGATGACCCAACAACTCTGTCACCAGCTGTGAATGTGTTTGTTTGGGTTCCTGAAATTTTTGTGAACATCTTAATGTCAAACATTGAGAGTTCCCAAACACTTGCATCAGTATATACATTAGAGGAATCTGTTCCTTCTCTTAATGTAATGTCTCTAACTCTTGCAAAACCAATAGGGTCTTCTGAGTTTTCTGTTCCTGCACTTGAAACAACACTAGGCCATAACTTACATGTGTTGAATGGGTCAATAGAGTCTGAACCTGTTTCGTTACCGAATTCAGGAAGTGAATGTGCGTTGTATACTCTAAGATGATTACCTAAACGAATAGGAGTGTTTGCATCTTGAATAGATTTTGTTGAACGTGCTTTAGAAAAAGGTAGATTGGTTGTTCCAATCTTATCAATTTCATAACCACGGACATATGCCTTACCAGGCGAAATCTGTAGGACGAATTTATCTTCTACACCACCATATCTCTTTGGATAAAATCCTCTGTTTGTGGTATCGTCTAAGTGTTCTCTAAGTGAGTGAGTGAATTGTCTAAGAACAAAGTCACCGTTTGCATCGAATGTTCTTCGTGCAAGGGTTGAGGTAATACCGTCACCATATCTTGTTGTGTTGACTAGTGATTCAATAAGACCCTGACTAACTCGTGCAAGTTCAACGAAGTTAATATCGTCTGTTGTATCAATTGCAAACTTAGATAGAGTTAGTGAAATTTTTAAACGGTCTGCACCTGCAGCGTTTTCGTTTGTAGTTCCTGAAGAGTTATCTAAAAGTGAACTATCTTCGGCAGAACTGATGAGAGATTCTACAATACTTAGACCAATTCGGTATGAAGGTCTACCTGAGAATTTCTCTAGGATTAAAGTTTGTGCAGGAACCTTAACAAAGAAACCTCTGACATAAACAATTCCTTCGGTAATCTTTGCAAGTGAACCTCTACCAATTGGTAGTTTATCTGCACTTAAAACTGTAAAGTCATTATTGTTTGACCCAACTTCTGATGCATTACCATCTCCGTCAAGTGTAACTACTTGAAGTTCTTCATTTGCTAAAAACGCAAATGAGTGTGTATCATTAGTTCCTTGTGAAATGTATTTAACAAAAAGAGTTAATGATTCATCTTCTGTCTCAGCTGCAGAGTAAACACACTTTGCAATAACACCTGAGGTTTTACCTTGAAGATATTGTTCATGAGTTGCAGTTCTGTAGGTTTCAACATTTGCATCTCCGTTTGAATTTGGATTGGCTGCAGAAACCTTGACATAGTATGCTTCCATGTCAATATCTGTTTGAGCACCTTGGACGATTGCACCTTCTTTAAAGAAGTGGTCACCAAATTTCTCAACCTGATTTTGAAGTATAGATTGAGACTGAGTTAATTCTCTTGCTTGTAGTGGTCGACTTGCACGGAAAAGAACCTTATGAAAATTCTTGTCTTCATTGTAGTCGTCATAATATGGTGATATATTTAAATCGGTTTTTTCTGCCATGTCCTATCTCTTTATTATATTTATTCGTCCCCAAGAGAGGACGAATGATTACATTTCGATGATAAGTTTAATATCTTCGATTTGGTCGGCTGCTCTTGAAACTGCTCCTCTGTTCTCAACATACATCACTTGTCCTGAATATCTTTGAACTTCAGGGAATGCACTGTTGACATTTGTAACTGTTCCAATTGATGAACCACTTACATATACAGTATTAGCGTTAACAAAAGCTGCATAACCACCTGCACTGTTAGCAATAGGTAGATATGAAACATCATTTGATGATATTGAAACCACTCTTCCTACTGCAACACCTGAACCATCTGAAGATGCATTCAAAATGATATCATCTACAGAAATTCCTGACACTGTAGAAAGTGTCATCTTATTATAAGATGCAAGTGTTTCAGCAGATGCTACAGTTGTTGTTCCAACTGTAAATGGGTCTTGAATAAGACCGATACTTCTAAAGTCGTTATCTGTTGGGAAGTCACCTGAACCTTCTGCAAACTCAAGTCTTGAGTTTACGATTACATAGTTACCACCAAGTTCTTGAACGGGGTCTGCACCATGACCAATCTCAGGTGAGATAATTGGTTTAACTGTTCCGTTTGAACCTAAACCAATAGATGGAATGTTGTCAATGTCAATAGATGCTCTTCTATAACCAGTTCCTTCTTCTCCAGTTGGGACAGTTACATAAGAAATTGCACCTGAAGAAACAACAACACTACATGTTGCACCTGAACCGTCTCCAGCAATTGGAACACTAGTATATGTTCCGTCATTATAACCTGAACCACCGTTAGTTACAACTACATGGAAAATACCACCATCAGTTGCACTGTTCTCCACATCCCATTGTGCAGAACCATCGTCAGTAGCTGCAACTCCTAATCCACCACTACTGAGTGCAGTTCCTGTTCCATCGATTTCTGTTTGAGCACCAAGTGTTTTCACTGGCATGAAATCACTAGTAACGAACTTAATTGTATCTGAGGCACCAATTGTATACATGTATTTCCATTTGTAACCACGACCTGAGGCAGCTCCTGAGTCTGAGGTTTCTATAACTGTTGTTGCACTTGTTCCTGTAGGTTTTACTGTCGATGCAACAACTGCTCCATTAGTATCTCTACCTGTTCTGATACATTTGTATACATGGTATTCGTCTGTAATTACATAAAATCTTGAATCATAAAGATTATCTGAACTAGTTGCTGGTGAAGTGTTGGTTGCACTATAATCGTGTGCATACTCATCATAGGTTGTGCCAGATGTGTGGTCGTATCTTGTTATACCATGTGATACATCTGCTGTCCCAATCTTCTTGAGTGCAATCATATCTGACCATGAATCTACTTCCTGACCAATACCGTTTGCAGGTGTTGGGGGTGCATTCTCATCAGACCATGCTTGTGGTCTACCAATGAAGACATAGGTTGATGAAGCTGATTCACCAAAATCTTCCTTAAACTGTTTCGCATTATGAACACGAAACTTTTCTGTTATTATTGCTGCCATTTCTTATATCTCCTCAGATATGTAGTTATTTATATACTATTTATACACTTATGCAGACTTTACATAAGCACTAAATGTTAAATTTGTCCTTCTTCTTGCATGATTATCATATTCTGCAATAAAGAAGTTTGGATAGAATGCATCAAGCTGATGAATTCTGAGACCTTCTGATTTTGATTCCTCACTGAGTAGGTTACCGTAACCATCTTCTAAAAGTATATCGTCACCATCGGTTTCATCTTTTAAGTAGTATGCAATATCATATGCATTTTGACTACTGATTGTATTTATGGTTCTCAAAGTAGAACCCATCGGAACAAAAGATGTAGAATGGTTTGCACCACTCTCTTCTCTAATAATATAATCACCTTCTTCAGTGATGATATTTATTCCATCTTCATAATATAAATGTTTTCCTGTCAACTCTATTGATCTTTCTGTTACAAAGAAATCAATTTCTTCTTCTGTAGTTGCAGTCTCTAAACGAAGAAGTGTTTCACCATCTTCACTTAATATGTTGTCTCCATAGTCACCTTTATGAATTGCATGTGCAGAAGGTTCAAATCTTAAGAGACATGCTTCTTCTTCCAATATAATATGACTACCGTCTTCGTGTATTAAATGTTCTTCTGTAAATGCATCAGAGATTTGAAACACCTTACCTTGATCTGATGGTCTCTTTGTATATGGCCATGAGATATTATCTGCATCATCTGTTCCTAATGCAAGGTAGTTATTGTCTGCTCTTACAAGGTTTAAAACTGAGGTTGCACCATCTATACGAGGTGAACCCTGTGTATAAGTGTGTGCAAATGAATTGATGATGTTAATGTTTAAGTGTCTACTTCTCATTGAAGAGTCACCAACCTCTGTGTCTCTACCACTTGCTGCACCAGCAGGGTTCGTAACATTTGTAGTGTCGTATACTGTATTAGTGATTGCAAGACCTGTTCTTGGGTCTGTCTCTGCATCAGGAATACCAGCTGCTCTAAGAATTGATTTTAAGTCATGTCCAACACCACCATCATCTAGATGAAGAAATAGGATATGTTCATGAACGGTAACTGCCTTCATATCAGGGCCGTCCTCTAATAGAGGATACCCACCCTGTTCAAAGATTATATGAGACTCATCGTCTCTCTCTGCAAAACTTGTATACAAGTCTCTAGAAGCATTTTCTAGTTCATATCTCCAAGTTGGATGGAGTTTGATGATGATAGTAGGACGGAATGTGGAAACAACTTGTGCATCATCAATCACATTCTTAATTGCAACCTCACCAAAGAATATATGACCAGCTGGGTGAATTAAGTCTTTTACAATACTTCTATATTTGTTGATTGACTCACCAACTCTAATTACATAGGAGTGTGTTTGGTAGTATAAACCATCTTGTAGGTTTACTGCATCTGCATCAAGTATTCCTCTGTCACCCAACAATTGTTTTTGGATAATACCTTCACCTGCATGAACACCTCTACCAAAGAATGGATTAGAACGTAGAACTGTGAACTCATCAACAATGTTAAAACTTACCGTCTCATTGTCTAAGAAGTAACCGTCTAATTGTGTGTAGGTGAGAACATGAGTATTTGAATCGTATGATACAACCTTACCTGTGGTTCCTGAAATATCTCCAGTAATGGTTAGGTCTCTTGTCAAGTTTGCAGTTGGAGCAGTTATCAACATGTTGAAATGGGATGTCTCAGATAACTGTGCATCCCTGTCAAAGTCATATCCTTGACTTTGAACATTGATTGTTCCTACACCACCAATACTATCTGACCAAACAAATAGTTTTGCACCTGTTCCAGTTGCAACGGTTTGTCTTCTGTTTATTTTTTGAGTATTGGATGTCTGTCCAACAATCTCTTCACCGTTTTGAAAAACACCTGTATCAGTTGATTCTCGTTTGACTAAAACTCTTTTTTCTTTTGGTTGTAGTTTAATAATGGTTGCAGTTGCACCACTTGTTGTTCCTTCTACCTGTTCACCAACCTCAAACCCTGTGATATCATCGAAATAAATGTATCCGCCTGGATACACTCTAGGTGGTTTAGTGAAACCTACACCACCGTCATTGATTTGTATACTTCTAATTCTACCATCGTTTGAAACCAGTGTGTTTGTTGCAGAATCGATGTAGCCATCATAGTTAATGACACTACCATTTTCATTTAACAGTCTATTATACTGAGTGTATATCTCAACTATCTGACCTGCATTTAATCCACTTGTAAATGTAACTCTATCGTTCTGAGATGTGTATGCAGATTTAACTTGAAGAACACCATCAACATAGACATCAATCTGATTATCATTGAAGACAATGTATCTACCATTAACATCTTTGACTCCAGGCCCACCGAATAGTGTTTGACCATTGGTCTCTGCATGTATTTCAAATTGACCCCAGTAGGTTGCATTCTCTAATACAATCTCGTCACCAGTAGAACCGATTATACCTTCTGCACCGTTACCTTCCGTTCCGTCTTCTTCAAAGACAACCATCTCACCACCTTCGTAGTTAAGACCACCGTCTTCAATATAGATTTCGTCTACGGTTCCTGATAACAATGCACTGATGACTGTTAATGATTCATCTGCATCTCTAGTGTTATCTACTGCACCTTTGAAGTTTAGTTTGTCATTTATAGAATACATAGAACCACTTCTATTATATTCTAATGTTAATGCACCACCAACTGTTGTTTCTAAGTTTGGTTTGTGTGGTTCGTAATCACCGTCATATGATGCAGCTAAACCTGATTCTAATGTAATAATACCATCGTCATCGTGTGAAATAAAAATAGAGGAAGACTCTGTTCCTTTATCAAAATCTGATATGATACCAAGGATTTCACCACGGTATTCTGTGATTTCATCTCTATCTAAGAATGATACATCCTTACCAATAGTGAACTCACCATAATGGTTCTGAGTTATGTCACAGTAGTATATACCACTATTTGTGTCAATTGCATATACATTCTCAACATTAGCTTGTGCAGTAACGATTCTTCTATTTGTGTCATCGTAGTATTCTGTAATTTTGTCTGTTGCACTTGGAATACCTGAGGTCATTCTAACTGCAAGGCTTCTTCTCTGATTATAGTTTGAATCAGAAAGATACATGGTTTCGTTGTCGGGATATCTAATCTCTGCATCTTGACCGAACAACAAACGCATTAGGAACTGAACTGATTCTTGTGTTCCCTTTTTCTTGTATAAATCTTTAATGTTCTTGATTGTCAAACGTTTGTTGACAACATTTCTTAAATCAAGTGAAGGAACAAAGTCCTTCTGAAAATAGTCTAAGAAATCTTCTGTGGTATGGTCAATATCTGAATAGTCTAAAAGTCTATTACTAGCAGTAATTGTATTTTCTTTATAAGATTTAACAATTGCAGTTTGACCACCATCTCTACCCTCTACAACTTCTTTTGGAGAGTAACCGTTTCCTGAAACGGCTTTAACATATAATATGTTTCCATTGATAACATCAATGCGAGATACAGCACCATTGGTCTTACCGTAGATATATTCACCTACGATAAATGGGTCTGCATATGACTTTGTATTTGTTGCACTTCTTTCATTGATAACTTTAGAAGTGTCTTGATCGGGAGATGGAGAGACGGTCGCAGTCTCTAATAAAAGAGAACCTTGACCATCTTCCAATGCAACTCCGTCTAGGTCACTCTGAGATTCTAAAACTAGAATCTCAGCTTCCAAGAATTCAAAATATGCTCTTAAGAATTGTTCAAGTGCAGGAGACTCCTCTCTCAAATGCTCGGGGAGCAGAGAGGGAAGTCTGTGACTTAATTTTTCAGAGATATACTCTTGGTGTGACATTTAGAGGTTACCTTAACTTAATGTAGCTCCAACAGTTGAAATTGGGAACCAGTTAGAACCGTCCCAAATACAAATCACAGCTTCACCTCTTGAATCAAGAATAATTTGTTCTGTGGTATCTGTTGAATACCCCCATGATGATACAGTGATGTTTGCACTGTAACTAGATGCAGGTTCAGTTGAGGCATAGATTACTTTAATCTGTCCTGTATCTGTTCCGTCATCTAATGTAAATGCAACATTAGCTGAAAATGCAGAACCATCAATTGCTGTTGCAAAAGTGGATGCAAGGTTTGATGCTGTTGCTGTCAGTGTGTTAATATCGTCAATCGCTAAATGCGTTGGGATATTTTCAAAAAGCTGACCAATAGTCATCTTCTTATTTACTGGTGTGCCGCCAGGGTTGTCTACAATATGCAAAAGATCATCGGCACCGATGTCTGAATCTGCAACTTGTGTTAATGCACTTATTTTTTTATCTGCCATTTTGGTTTTCTCCTTATTTAATCCAAATTAATGGGAAACTACTCAGGGGACTCCTGATCACTCCTTTCATTATTAATAGTCTGAGCTCGATGTTGAACGATATCCAACACCTGCACTCGATTCACCACTTGCGATGGTGTCTACTTCACCTTTTACCGAAATGTCTGACGCAGATATATCAATTAGATTACCTCTAGTTGCTACTACATCATAACTGTTAGGTATAACAGTGAAATCAATGGAACTATCTGTATTAACTGTAGAAGTTATTGTGATAGACCCAATTGTTATTTTTCCGTTTGAATAATCAACTGAACCAGCTTGATTATCTTGGTAAACTCTTACTGCACCCGAGAGATAGTATCTTCTCAGGTTGCCTGACCCGTCATCGTCAAAGTATTGGACGTTGACTGAATCTCCTTGAACATAAAATCCTGTGGTTGATAAAATACCACCACCTGATTTGTTATAGGTATCATTAGGATGGTAGAAACCATTAGCAAAGTCTGCATAGAAACCTAAGTTTTGTCCTATTGTAACTGACTCTCTCTTTCTTAAACGAATATTTGTAATATTGGAAAGAACAGATGTTTCTGCTTCATCGATTGCATTCACTAGTTTTGAATGTCTGAAGATAGAATCAAAGTTATTCAGATTCATATCATCATAGTTTATAATTGCATTAGATACTATTGTCTCCAGTTCACCTTTTGATAACTGTGTGAAATTTGGATTGTATTTGAATGTTGTTGAAATAATAATCTTAACGATTGCAGGGTCTACAATAACTGGTCTTACAGTTAACATGTTTAACTGATCAAGTTTATTTCTAATAACTCTTTTTTCTTCTGTTGTTAAGTAGTCATTGTTTGTAGGTTTGATTGCAAGAAACACCTTACCGTATTCAGGTGGGCTGTTATCTTCACCACCCCACACTGCAACTGCATCTGCATTTGGATAATACTCTGATACTTTTGCTTTATAGTCGTTAAGTGTCACTAGTCTGTTTTGTGAAGTGTAGAATTTGTTTGCTTTAAATTTGATAGACTCTATTGATTCTTTCTCTGAACCACCAGCTGCTTTTTCAATAGTGGTGATTACTGAATCACTGAATCCATTGATGGTTGTCAACTGTTGGAATGTTTTTGCACCTTCAGCATGTTCTTTTGAAACAACAATATAAGTAACAGTGATAATGTCACCGTCTAAAAGTTCCTTACCTAATACTCCGTCACCGAAATATACTTCAGTGTGACCTTCTTCGTTTTCTTGGGTGTAGTAGACTGCACTCTGTGTATTAATGTTTGATACATCTGTTGAAAGACTGAATGTTGTTGAAGTCCCACCTGAGTTAACTGCAACATCAATGTATGCTCTATCTACTCTCTCATTTGATAATACAAACTTAGAATTTTTAACCTGTCTGTCGTATACAAATACATCTGTTACGTAAGTTCCCTGAACAAGTGGAATGTCCACATAGTTATAGGTTGCACTGTTTTGTGTTGGTTTAACTGAAGATGAAACTACAAACTCATAAGTTGAACCGTCAAACACTGTTTGAAATCTTGAACCTCTTAAGAGAGTCATTTCATTAAGTGTAGGGAATGTTCCATCTGCATTTCTAACATTTCTAAGACTCATCTCAACGATAGCCTTTGATGCTTTCTCAGATGCAGGAACAAATCCCAAATCTTTTGCACGTGACACTACATTTTTTCTAATTTGTGCAGAGTCTAAGAATAACTCTGAAGCTGCAATGTTAGTGTTTACTGCACTGATATGTGATGCATAAGAAAGAAGGTCAATAATGACTGAAAGGGTTGAACCTTCAAAGTCATAGTCTTTTAATCTGTCTTGTCCCTTAAGATAGTTCTTAAGATTATCACCAATACCTTCAAAGTCTAAATCTGTAACATTAATCTGTGAACTTTTAGTTGTCATTATCGTGTCCTTCTTATATTAAACTGTGTCTGTTGTGATGGTTGTCCTGATTTTATAGAGTAGTTCACAGTTACACTCAGTTCGTTATTATCAAGTTTGTTTAACGTGATGAAAACATTACTAACTCTAGGTTCAAAAGTTTCAATAGTATTCTTTAATTGTTTTTGAACACGTTGTAGTCTTCTATCTGTGTCTAATTCAAAAAGCATATTTCTTAGACCACCACCTAAACTAGGTTTAAATGGTCTTTCATAGTAATTAGTTAATACTATGTTTTTTACTGACCTCTTGATTGCATCTGAGTCTGTCCGTCTACTCACATCACCTGTAATGGGGTGAGCAGAAAAGAGTAGGTCTATGTCAGAATATAGATTGTCATTTACTACTATTTTTGCTTTATTAACTATATCAACCATTATACTATTTATACATCCTAACTAGGTTTATCTGTATCTGAATTACTTGCAACATGGACTGGAACCTTATACTTGTGTTTATGTGTTGCAAGTGTTGGGCCGTTACCTGCATCTGTAGAGATGTCACCTTTTGCATGGATGGTAGAATCATTAGTTTGGACACCAGTTACATGAAGTGTCCCTGTCACCGTAGTGTTAGAAATAATCTCTGTAGTGTTATTACCTGTAATTGTAATCTTACCTTCTGAGGTTACATCGGTTGTCCCACCGATTGTTCCTGTAAAGTTTCCTTTAGTTATGGTTGAATTTACATTACCTTCTGAAACTGTCATGTCTACATTACCCTTTGCAACATTAGTCACTACATTCCCAGTGCTAACATTAATGGTAACATTACCATAACCAACTTGCAAATCAACATTACCAGCCACATACAACTTATCATCTTTTAAAATTGCAGTGTAGTTGTTGTTCACAACTCTAGTTACTTCAGAACCATCAGGATGAATCTCATGGAAGGTTCCTGACCTATGATGAATGTTTAGTCGTTCTTTTCCAACAGTGTCATCCATTTCAAAAACATGACCTGACTCTGATTGAATAACTTTGTTAAAAGGATATACGGGTTCTGACTGAACGTCTACAAAATCATCTAGTAGTTTTTGTTCTTCAGGTCTTTCTTCTTCTGTCTCTTTAATTGCATGGTTTAGTTTTTCACCTCGTGCAAGATTTGACAAATCTGAGTCATCTACATATAATGGATACCATGGAAGTTTATCTTCTGTGACTTCCTGTTCTGTAATTTTTGACCCAGTTGAATCGTATTTAATATCTAAAGATTCAGGTGACTTGGGTGCAGTATCCATTGCAAGGGTAAGACCATGTGGTCTGTTAGGTGCATGTTGAGGATTTGGGCCATCGGGTGTGTCTACATATGCATTCAATGTTAATCGTCTAGGGTCGTTGAATCCTTTATCGACACCACGAGATAAAAGTTCATCCGTTGATGTTTCTCTGTATCCACTTTGACTTATACCAGCTGCAACACCAAATACTATGGGGTCTTGCATGTCTTTATCTCTAAAGACACCAAACACTGTTGACCCTTCAACGAGTCCGTGTTGTGTTCCAATACCTGAGAGTCCTGCACTGGTTGTAGGAAGAAGAACTTGACACCATGGTAAATCGGGTGTCGATATCATTTGTTTATTGTCTGTATGAATACCATGCACACGAACACGAACCCTTCCAATTTTAAGTGGGTCGTTTCTGTCTTCTACTATACCATAAAATGTTTGCATTATTATAATACCTCAGGATTTGCAGTAGAGAGTAATGGTTTAACATTTATTAGTTTATCCATGTAACTCTCTTTTACACATTCAATGTTCATCACCCCAGCACCTTTTTGTGGTTCACCAACAATATTGATGTCTGTAATCAAATATCTACCATCGTTTAATTTATCTGTTATATCTTGTTCAGAAGTTGGTTCATTTGAAGGAAGTTTTAAAATGATAATTGTTCCTACTGATAAATCTGTTCTTAAAGGAATAGTAACTTCAATTCTATTTTGTTGGAGTGTTTCGAGTAAAGCTCTTCTTTCTAATTTTGCATTGTCTTTATTATCAATACCTTTAAATACATCATTAGTTGATATATCACTGCTGTCATCGTAGGAATGATTCATTTGTATGTCATAATCTACTAAACTAGTAAAGTGTTTATTGGGTGGTAGGTCTACATCTAATTCAGTAATCGGTGGTGATTGTTCTGCATCTGTTTGATTCTCAGATGTGAATACATATTCATAATCATCTTCTATGTGTATCATTGGATGTCCCGAAAGATGTTGACCTCTTTCAAATGTTTCTTTCATATCAAAAATAACATCTTCCTCAATCTTTCTAACAGGGTCATATGTTTTCATCATAGATGCATATGCACCACCAACGGTTCCTGTTAAGGTATCAAATACTTGAGGTTTATTAAATGATAAAATTTGAGTGTTCAATCCCCCCTTTGCATTTAAATCAGCTTCATTTGTGTTAGGGTCTGAATTTCTAGGTCGGAAAGAAAATGGTAGAGGAAATTCTTTTGTGAACATGTCCCCCACACTTTGATATCTAAATCCACCGTTTAATGTTTGGAAGAAAAACATACTATTTCTCCAATCTGACGATAAACCTGTATCCCCATTATTTACACAATAATCTATCACCTTACCAGCTGTCCAGTTAGGACAGATAAATTGGAAATTATCAGGGACAGTTTCTTCCCAATGGTCGAATTCCTCAGTAGGTATTTTTGCTTCGTTTACTAAAACATTTTCTAACATGTCATCGTAAGAACCTCGTAACACTCTACTCAATCTTGTTCTAATACAGTTAAATGCTCTTGGTTCAATCAAATATAAAATAAACCCTTCTACCTTTTCTTCTGCACGAACTATGTTACCTGCTTTATATACTCTGAATGTTTTATCGATAGTGTATTCAACAGGTGCATCTTCACCCATTCCTTCCTTTTGTTTAATTGCAATACGAATAAACTCTTGTCCTGAAAATCGATAATTTTTTAGTAATCCTAAACCATCAATAATTCCAAGTTGTGCAGTTATAAATTTTTCATAGATACTTTCAAATAAATAAAAAGAATCAGTCAAACCTCTAATGTCAACTGATTCACCATATTGGTTTATTAGGGTCAGGGCTTCAATTGAAAATTGACCCTGTATAAAATTTTCACTCATTAGTTTTTCATCACTCTTTCAAACTCTGAGACTACTCTCTTTATAAACTCAGGTTTAATTACTTTAATGTTTCTTCTTTCTTCGTTGTGTTCATACTCGTGGTCGTATTTAGATACTTCAGTCCAACCATCTCCTGCATGATTTCGTTTAAAACCATCTGCATTCTCATAGTATTCTACTGCATCTTTTTCCCAAATTGCACTTTGAATAGTAAAGGACTTTCCACTGATTGAACCAGTGACTACTTCTCCATTTACGAAACTATCTGCAGCTGTGCAGATTCTTTTGTGTTCAGGTTCTATTTTTATGATTCTTCCTTCCTTACCTGAAGGAGTTGTAATTTTCTCACCTAAAACAAACTTACTAGTTGAATTTACAATGTCAGAATAGTTTGCAGCTATTAATGCCTGGCCTGGATATTTCTCATCCATAAACAACCCAAAGGATTCTTGATCTAGATACCATTGGTAGTAGTTAGTGTATTCATTAACTAAGAATAGTGTCCAGTGTAGGTCACTGTCTCCGTATAACTTTGCAGCTACAACATCGGGTCTTTCACCGTCTAGAATTTCATAATAGGTGTAGTTTGTTAAACTAGGGATTGAAACTTGTTCTATTCTTGCTTTACGAAAAAAATCTAGAATAGTTATAACTCTTCCATCAGAAAGTTTATATTGAAGTTTTGGAAAATTTTTAAATAATTGATTAGCCACTTTTAACCCCCAGTCCTAGTATCTAAGATACTATCCATAGACTTCAATCCTGATTGTCCACCTTTTGGATTTGCAGTAATCTCTTGATAAGATTCCTGAGTGAGAATTTTAATTTCTGCAAAGTCTAATGACATGGAAGTCTTGATTGGTTGACCGTCATAGTAAGTAGAGAACTTAAGTCCACCTGTGTGGTTTACATCACACTTGGTTAATACACATGGAAGGAATCCGTCTACCTTTTCTGCAATTGGCCCACCGAATTGTATATCCCAAACATTAGGATAGTTAAAGAATCCTTCTACATCTGACGGGTCATCTCCACCACCACCCATTGCAGGATAGGTATCAGGTAACATTGCAGTTCTAAAATAATAGATGATGTCGTTAATCATCTGTGCTTCTTGTTGTGACTTAGGAAAAAAGATATAGTTAAATGAAAATGTTCTAAAGTCTACACCTTTTAACATTTGTTCTTGCATAGGATTAGTTGCCTTACCTTGTAAAAAGAACATCACATTACCTGTTGCAGAGTTCATCATATTTTGTAGACCTGTGGATATAGCTGTCATTGCAGCTTGTCCCATCTCACCTAATCCGTCTAATACATTACCTTGTCCAATCTGTGACAAACCCCCAGCAGCTTGGATTGCTGACCTTGCACCTGAACCAACACCTTGTGCTTCATATTGAACATTTGATGACGAGCTAAGTTCATCAGGAACATAGAGTTGAATCTCCACTTGTTCGTCAGATGATAGTAGACTTTTTCTAGACACATCATTAGATGATGATGCACGATTTTTTCTCTGTCTAGTTGTAAAAATGATTGAGTTCTCTAACTCATCATTAATAGGAAACATGAGTTCAGTAAAGTTTGTGCAAGGAACCTTTTTAGCTTTATTCTTTGCAACATTTGATGCATCTAAAGAACTTTCTAAAGATTGTCTTCTACTGTTTAATAAGTCTTTTGCCTTTTCTGCTTGTTCAAGTAGTTCATCTGTATTCGCTACACTTGCATAGTTGATGTTAGACAACTTAGATTGAATTCCTTTAACAGAATTGACTGCTGACTTTGCTTGATTTACTTTATTCAATAGTTTTGAAATTGAGGGCATATTAGAAACCTTATAAATAGTTTAAAGTGTTTACTGTTATTTATGTCTTATTCAGGAAAGTTCAAACCGAAGAACTATAAAAAGTATAAGGGTGACCCCACTCAAATCTTCTATCGTTCATTATGGGAAAGAAGATTCATGGTCTATTGTGATAATAACCCTGCCATTATAGAATGGGGAAGTGAAGAAGTCATCATACCCTATCGTTCACCTATTGACAAAAAAGTGCATCGATACTTTCCCGACTTCTATATTAAGTATGTAAACAGTAAGGGTCAAAGTGTTCGTGAACTCATAGAAGTCAAACCTAAAAAACAGTGCAGTCCCCCCAAACAACCTAAACGACAAACAAGAAGATATCTACAGGAATGTGCAACCTATATGATAAACCAAGCAAAATGGAAAGCTGCAGAAGAGTTTTGTGCAGACAGACGAATGGGGTTTCGAATATTAACTGAAGAGCATCTACTATAAATGCATAAATAGTTAGATGGGAAAACTTCTTGAACGTTTAGACAACGAACTACCATCCAGTATACAAAAGAGGTCTGTAGAATCTCTCGATTGGTTTCGTTCTCAACTTAGAGATATAAAAATTACACCTGATTCACTTCAGAGACAAACCGATAACTTTGTATCTAGAGTGGAGTTGGAGTTGGGAAAGATGTATATGTTTATATATGAAGCTAAACATCAAGAGACACTTCCCTATTGGGATAGATTTCCAGTCATGTTCCCTATACGAAGATATGGAACAGGGATGTTAGGTATCAATCTACACTATCTTGCACCAAGGTATCGTGTAAGACTGATGGATGGTCTTTTTGAGTTTCTCAACAGTGAGGAGATGAATGAAGACACAAGATTAAGAATGACATATGAGTTGTTGATGGCAACATCACAATTGAAGTATGCAAAACCTTGTGTTAAACAATATCTCTATAATCACATCGACAGTAGAATCACAGAAGTCCCCCCTCAGTATTGGGAGATAGTTGCAATGTTACCAACACAACAATTTAACATTAATGCAAACACAGTATATGCAGAAAGCAGGGCAAGATTCTAATGGCACAGATAGATAAATTTAAAGCTAACTTCGATGTTGGTGCAAAGACTAACCAGTTTAGTGTAAACTTACACTGTCCTAAATTAGGAATAAAGTTAGAAGGATGGAGAGTAGAGACTGCTACTTTGCCAGGCAGACAACTTACCTCTGAGACTCATTCGACCTATGGCCCTCTTGAAAACAAAGTCTACAATGTAGACCAAGATTCTCAACAGATGACTACAGAGTTTCGTTGTGATTCAACATTCTATGATCGTTTTATTATAGAAGCATGGCAAACACAAATATTCACTGCACAAGGTAAAAATGTAGAGGGTAGTGCAGTTCATCCCATCTTCATGTATCCCGATGAATATATGGGTGAAATGGATATCTTTCAATATCGAAGAGATGATAAGTTTGCAATGCATTATAAACTCTACGATGTATTTCCTCTGTCATATGCACCAATGAATTTGAGCATGACAGAAGATTCAATTTTAAAATTTAGTGTGACATGGTCATTTAGAACATTCTCAACTGAGTATGCACAAACACCTGAGTTGTCTGCACTAAATAAGGGAAGACGTTATTTAGATATTGCACTAGATGGTCTTAAAGTAGCTTCTAGGTTTAACAAGAAAGCAGGGTCAATGCTCAATCGATTAGAAAGTTTTGATACTGCACTTGCTAGAGGTTCAAATATAGCACGAGGTTTAGGTCTAGGAGACTAACCTTTTTTAGAGAATGGAGTAAATTATGGGATTACCAATCCAATCAGCACCGAAGTATACTACGGTGCTACCAAGTGATGGACGAGAAGTAGAATTTCGTCCTTTTTTGGTAAAAGAACAAAAGGCACTAGTCCTTGCAAGAGAAGCTAAGGACACTGATCAAAGTTTAGAGTCAATTAAAACCTTGATTAGAGCTGTTACTTTTGATAAGGTCGAACCTAATGACATACCGATGATTGATTTAGAGTGGTTGTTTATTAAGATTCGAAGTGTTTCAGTAGGTGAAACAGTAAACCTTAAACTTGTTTGTGATGTAGAAGACTGTAACGGAACGGGTGATGTAACCGTAGACTTAGAAGAAATCAAAGTCGTAGGTGAGATGCCTGAAGAGGGAACAGTTATGATTAGTGATGCAGTTGGTGTTACCTTAAGTATGATTAAGGTTAAAGACATTAAGGGTATTGATAAATTAAAACAGGATGAACAAATATTTGAAATACTGAAAAGGTCAGTTGTTAAAGTTTTTGATGAAGAAAATGTTTATGATACAAAAGAAATCTCTGAATCAGAGTTAACTGAATTCATAGACAGTCTCACACTCAGTCAACTTCAACTGTTAGGTCAGTTCTTTGATGATGCACCTAAATTGTCTCACACAGTTTCATATAAGTGTAACTTGTGTGGTGAAGAGTCAACTAAAACACTTGAGGGTTTACAAAGTTTTTTTTAATAGCTCTTTCTCATGAGAGTGTGTTTAACTACTATAACACAAACTTTCAGTTAATGCAACACCACAAGTATTCATTAACTGAACTAGACGAGATGATACCATGGGAAAGAGAGATTTACATAAATCTTCTCCTACAGTATCTAGAAGAAGAAAAGGAGAGGCAGAAGGCAAGAGAAGCTAAAGCCAAAACTAGAAGATAATCTTTATTATGTGTAAGTGAGTCAATTTATTGAGGACACATAATGACAGATAATACAGACAATAGGAACGAAGTTAACATCGACCTTGAAAAATACACCGACCTAATGTTAAAGTTAGACGATGCAAATGACAAGATTAAAGAGATGGAAGACTTAACCAAAGACCTTAAGGTTGCAGCTTTAGAAGCAAAACCTAAAGAAAAGTTTACACTTGGTTCTTTGTTTATGGATGATAATCACATCAATGAAAAATCAATCATTGGTTTTATATCATTCTTTATGATGGTGGTATTTGGTATCACTGATTTAATCACAGGTTATATGGGACAAGATTTAGTTATATCAGACACTATCTACACTTCCTTCGTGGTGGTTACTTTAGGTTCATTCGGTATTGCAGAAGCTGGAAAGGCATTCGGAAAACAATAGGAAATAGTCAATGGCTGACGACATTAAAAAAACAACGGATGAACTCAAGAGTGAGTTATCCAATTTAAAAGATGAAATAGAAAAAGGTAAGAGAGGTCTCAAACCTGTTTTTAAAGATTTGGTTGACTTAGTTAAGGAAAGTAATGCACCCTTAGCTAAATCTATTATTGATGTCCGTGAAGCTAGTAAGAACACTTTTGCAGGAGCTCTGCAATCTAGAAAACTCCTTCAGATTGGAAACCTACTTGGTGAAGTATCTAAAGATGCATCTAAGATGTCTGCTGGGCAAATGAATCAACTCAAAAAGTTCACAGACGAGATTGAAGGATTTGACTTAGATAGATTTATTCAATCACAACAAGCAGTCAATGCTATGAATGATGAAATTCAAGCCATTGATGATTCTTTTGCTGAAAGACTACAAACTCAATTAAAAAATGATACAAAACTTAAAAAACTGGATGATGATATTCAAGAAAGTAATCGGATGCTCAATGAAGTTAAAAAGTCAGGAAATAAAAAAGACATCTATGAGTATGAACAGTTAATCAAAGAACAACAAAAAGAAAGAACAAAATATATCAAAACTGTAAAGTCAGATTTCAAACAATCTTCTGAAAAAGAAAAACAAGCTATCATAGATAAGAACCAAACTGAAATTGAGATTCGTGATGAGTTCAATGATATATTAGAAAAAGGTTTGAAAGAAGTGTCAGAAGACTCAGGACAATTCTTTAGTGATTTTAAAAAGATATTTGGGATTGATCTTGCAGGCCCCTTGGATAATGTTGTAGAATGGACTAATGCATTCGGTAGATTGTTTCTTAAGAATGAAGACCTAGTTGGTGATATCTTCCGTGCATTTGGTAGTTTTAAAGATAGTCTTTCCAATAGTCTCTATAATATGGCTGAAGGTATCGGTAGTGTAATGGGTAAGATATGGGGTGATACCAAAGCAATCATTGCAAGAAACCTAGAAGGAACATGGTTAGGTGATAAACTAACTGCACTTAAAGAGGGTGCAAGTGGTATATTAACAAAAATGGGTGATGGTATAAAGTCCCTTGGTAAGACTGTAGCAAAAGGTGCAGCTAACATGTTAAGAGCAGGTGCAGCATTCCTTGCAGCTTCATTTACTGCATTGATGAGTGGTCTTATGTTCCTTGCACCGTATCTCTTAATCGGTCTTGCAATTGTAGCACTGGTAGGTGCATTAGTCTATGGTGCAATGGTGTTAGAAGAAAAGACTGGTGTGTTCAGTGGTCTATTTGAAACCGTTAAATCCTACTTTACGAATATCATAGAAGCAATTGGTAGTATCTTTGGTGGGTTCTATGACTTCTTTGCAGGTCTATTTACAGGTGACTTTGATAGAATGTTCGGTGGTCTACAGGATATGCTTGGTGGTCTATGGGATTTAATTAAATCACCTTTCACACTAATCGGAGACTTCTTCAAGAATGTATTCGGTGTTGACATTGGTAAAATCCTAGTAGACTTTGCTAAGAAGGTTCTACCTGATTGGGTGTTGAACTGGTTAGGTTGGGGTGGTGGAGAAGACTCTGCACCTGCCATGGAGAATACTGAAGACCCAGCAGAAGCAAGAAGAAGAGAACTTGATGCAGCTGGAGAGAGTGGTCTTTACGATGAAAAAACTTTTGGTAAGTCTACTATTGATTGGACAAAGGCTGGAGACGCATCAACTGCTCAACTACAAGCTATCTTAGAAGATGATGATTTATCTAGAGAAGATAAAGATAAACTTACACAGATGTTAGAACAAAGAAGACAAGAGTCAACACCACCTGATACACTTTCACGAGGAATGACACCTGAGACACCTCTTACACTAGATGAGATTGATAACCTTGATGCTGAAGACCAAATTAGATTAGGTTATGCAGAAATTGACCCCAATAGTATTAGAAGAGACGAAGAAGGAAACATCACTAACTTAGAATACAAAGCAACTGACAAATATGCAGAACAAGCACGTGCAGAAGGTGTTTCTTTTGAAGGGCCAGGATTCAGTGGAACTGCAAGAGGTATGACAGCAGAATCAATTCTAGAAGCTTCAGGTAGAGGACAAGAGATTGGTCAAGCAACTCAAGATGTTGCAGAAGCACAATCAGATGTTAATATGTCAGTGAACAGTGTTCAACAGAACAATAACAATGTAAGTAATAGTTCGACTGTTCTTCCTTCAACAGGAAGAATAAGAAATAATGATTCTAGTGCAAGTCGGGTGTCAGCAGTTCCTGCTTAATCTTATTACGATTATATTTTGTTTTATCAAGATGGACACTGGTCAGTCCGTGTTTAGGAGTTTCCTTACGAACTTTAGTTTCTAGTTTCTTTCCGAAAATAGAATCCCAGTTTGAATCGAATTTATCTTTTGAAACAGAAAGAGGTCTCTGTTTCGAACCTTTGCCATTCATTTTTTTACCTTCTACGATATCCCTTTGCTGACTCTCGTTTTGCTTGAAGTTTTTTCTTTCTAAGCAAGTCTTGATTTTTTTGATTACGAATAGATGCAGGTTTCTCGTAGAATTCTCTACTACGAACTTCTTGAACAATACCAGCTCTTTCACAAGCTTTCTTCCACCTACGTAACATTCTGTCAAATGGTTCAACAAATTTTGTTTTATGGTCTATTCTTGGTGTTACTTTACTCATATATTATATCTTATTAAAAGTTGTGAAGTAGCCCCAGCTGTTACAGCAACCCGCTCTTCACACAGACACCCCGCTTGATGCTGATGTCTTTACCCCTACTGAGCACCCCCTTTTTATCCACGGTCTCAGTCGATGGTGGTTGTCTATATCACGGACACTCATTGTATAACAACCACCCCCCAACTCAAGTAATTAGTCGTTAGCTAATCTCTTGAAGTAGTCCATTGCATCGTCTTCGTCTTCACTAAGAGAAGATTCAACAGATGACACTACTGGTTCTTCTGCAACTGCACTGTTTACATTTGACCAAGGCACTTCGTCTAGGTCTTCTGCAACAGATTCAGCTGTTGAGTTTGATACTCCACCTGAAAGTCCTAAGACTCTATCAAGTTTCTCTTTAAGTTCTTCATAAGTTTTGAACTCACTTGGTGCAACAATCTCTTTTAAAGAATGTGCCTTAGTATATATCTCAGTTAACTTATTTTCGTCCTCAAAAAGTGGAGTAATTGAATCGAACTCTGATTTATCATAGTTCCAGTATCCATCAACCTTTCTGATTTTGATTTTGAAGTTTGCACCTTCTCTCAAGTCAAAAGGATTGATTGCTTGTTCATCTTCGAATGCAGGTGAGATTGCTTCTTTGAGTTGTTCAAAGATTTTCTTCCCAAACTTGTATAAGAAGACTTTACCTTCATTGTCAGGATTTTTAGGGTCTGAAACTACGAAGACATTAGACACATAGTGTAAACGTCTTTTTTGTTTACGTGCCTGTTCTTTGTTTGCCTCAATCCCAGTGTTCCACAACTGAGTGTTGTATTCTGACACAGGGTCTTGTTTATTGAGAGTAGTCAGAGACTTCTCAATATACCATCCACCAGGCCCTTGAAAACCGTGATCCCAGTATGAGACCCATGGCATTTCTTCACCTTCGGGAGTTGGTAGGAAACGAACTACTGCAAACCCGTTACCACTCTTATCGAGTTCAGGTTTCCAATATCTATCGTCATTGTAGGATTTTTTCTCTCCACTGGCTGTGGGAGTTGCTGCTTCCATTGCAGCTCTGAGCTTATCTAATGATGTCATTGTATTCTCCTATTATATTAAGCATCGTATTGCATTGTATTAAGACTACATCTGTAGTCCACCATCTTATTATACACGATTAAGGTCAACTCTACAAGAGGGTTTTTCCTTAAAAGTGCAAATATATTTATATGAAATGTGTTCTTGAGATTTGTTTTTTTATATATAACTCTGTTATCTCTCACAGGGGAAATAATATACATTAAGAACACAACTCGATTAGTTTCTTTTTATACTTCGTGTAGTCATAACTCAAGAAGGTTTTATACTTATTAATCTTCGTATGCACCTCAGGATACACTACCCTTTCCGAAATCAACTGTTCCCAGTCTTTGGTGAAATTAATTATTTCATCCATAATACACAATGTCTGTATACTTATCTTCTTACTTAAATAAGCTTTCAGTAGACGAGGATGTTGTCCGTTGTCTACCTTTAGTAGTGTATCAATCTTAAATTTTCTTATTTGGTCTGAAACTTCAGTTTCAAACATGTAGAACTGTTTTTGTTTTTTGTTCTTCCATTCTTTATACACTTTATCAGCTTCTTCACTGAGTAGGTCACCTACCCATTGGTCTTTAACTGATAGATTTGCAATATAGAAATCTTGTAGTTCTTGTTTGTATGTTTTAAACAGTTTACCGAAGTGATACTTATCTTTTCTCTTTAAGAAAGAATTAATGTCTGCTTTCACTTGACCGTTGTATTTTACAAAGTCATAGTCCTTGGAATAGAAATGTAGTTTTATCCCAAGGTATAGTGTATATGCATCGTATCCTTCTCTACTTGTCATCTACTTAACCAGTGCAATACCAGTTGTAGCTTGTAAGTGTGCATCTACAACCTTCTTAGATGAAGGTGTCACAAACACATACTGATTGAAAATAACATGGGTAGGACTTTCTTCACCTGTAGCTGCAATACCTTTTGCAAACCCCATACTTCCATCCTGTGGATTCTGAAGAATCATTCTAGGATTCTCCATTTCAACACTTGCATTTCCATCATCAGAAATTGCAAGGAGTTTACCAACGTATTCACCACTAATTGTTACTACTGTAACGATGTCACCTTTTTTCATTGTCATAATATATACCTATTCGTAGAAACTTGTAAGAGTTCCTTGTGAGTTTTTACCACGATTCACCATATTCATCTTGGTAGCTTCTGCTTCTAACTTCTCTCGTAGAGGGTTTGTTAAAAGTCTTTTTGCAGATTCAGGTTCTAACATATGTTGTTCACAGACTTTGAGTATTGCACTCATTACATCTGATTTACCACCTACCATAAGTTTCTCAACTTTATCTGAAAATTCTTTTCTACTTATCATATCAAAGGTGCTCCTTCAACTTCACCATAATCAAAATTCTCAATCCAATCTTGCATGACTCTATAGTATGCATAGTATGTTGGACTATGTCCATTCATATCCATACCTTGTCCATCTTCTGAATAAGGTGTTTCTAAGTAGTCAATAAGTGCTTGACATTCGTCTAAGTGAACTTCAGTAAGTTCGTCTTCACTTTCTATTTCAAGATACTCTAACATATTATTATATGCATTATCGTATGCTTCTTGATGAATCCAATCATCACCCTTGTTAATAATTTTACTCCAGTTCCAATCTTGTTTTAGAGTAAACTTTTCTTCGTTATAAAAATCTGCCATTTTATCCCCCTTTTAGAATATTAAGTTGTTCTGATTGATAGCTAGAAATAACGTCCCATACATTATCGTAGTATAATTCCTGTATTACATCATAATCAATTAGGTCATAGAAGTCTTCTTGTTGTTCGAGAAGTTCTGATTTAGTAATTCCTTCTTCTTCTGCAACTGTTTCTAATGCACTGTTGAATTCTTCACTATACTCTTCTGACCATAGTTCAAAGATTTCTTCGTTATCTAATTCAACACCATCGATGCAAGTATCCTTTCCACCGTTGCCATCATCTACTGGTTCAAAAAAGTAGATACCTGCAAAGTTAGGTGCTTCATCTGTATAGTGAATTGTTGCAGTTGCTTCAGGTGACACTTTCAATAATGCACCATGCAATGCTTCCAAGTAGTCCGTAGGTGGACTCCATGCACTTTCACCATACACTGTAAAGCTAGTATCGTAACTATCCGTGTCATCAATTGTTGCCCACTTGGGCCCACATTCACTTAGATTCTGACCTTCAAACTCAGTTTGATGTAGGTCATCCTTTCCCTCAAATACATTTCCGAGGAATTTTTGTCCTTCGTCATTGACATTTTCAAAGTCAAGACTATAGGTTACATGATTTGCCATAATATTATACTCCGTAAAGATTGTAGTATTGTCGTCTTAGTTGTTGTAGTTCATCGACATACTCTATAGGGTCACAAGAGAACAGTTGACAATTCCCATCGGGTAGTGCAACAATAGCTGTGCATTCATCAATAGGATGACCTGTCAACTCTTCCACCATAATTGCATAAGCAGTCATTTGTAGAAAATAACCCTTTGCATATTCTTCTTTCTTCCACTTACTAGAAGTTTTGAAATCGATAATTTGAAGTGCATTATCAAAGAGACCTATACAGTCTACTCGTCCTGCCATTTTTAATATGTCTGAATAAAGAGGTGCTTCAATAGCTAAAGGTTGAATGTCATCAAGAATAGGTTGTATCCCCTTAAACATAGCTTCTTCTATTAAGTTAGTAAACTCAATAAATTCTACATCTTTTCTAAGGTAGTGTTCAACCTGTTCGTGAAATTTAGTTCCTCTTGTGGTTGCAGCTTTAGTGATTCTATTTGCTTCTTCTTCACCAACTCTTTCTCTCCACAGTTTGATTTGTTCTCTAGAATGTAATCCTGTAACTGTTGTTACACTTGGAAATTTGGTTCCATTCTCATCTACGTAGTAACGTTTACCATTGACATTAGTTGTTTCGAGTTGTAGATGTTCTAATTCTTCAAACCCATAAGGATTCGTTCTCACTTTATTCATTAAACTATTTTACTTTGTTTTAGACTGTTTGTCTATATGTTTTTTAATAATATTTACAGACTTCTCTCGTTTGATATCTTTAGTTCCATGTCTCTCATGAACTGGTGAGCCAGGATGTGCATCACCAATTTTAGATAACACTTCTTTCATACCAGCATCTGTTTTAACTCTGTCACCAGTTCCACCTATTATGTTCATTGCAGTAATTTGTTGTTTTAGGTGGGGATTGTTTTGTTTGAACTCGTCTAACTTAGTGTAAGACATTATATGTTCTACTGTCTCATCTTTCTCGGTATCATAAAAAACGTATATTGGCACTATGCACACTCCATCATAAATTGTGGGACTGGTCTATTTGTCCACTTTGCAAACCCACTCTTGTGGACTTTGTAGTATTTATGATATGCTTTTATAGTGTTTTTGTCTTTGACATCATCGGGCATTGCCTGAGGTGGTTCAAAGAATTTAGTTTTTGGAATATTGTTTGGAACACTTGTTAACACATCTTTGAGTTTGTCAAAGGTCATGTGTATCTTCCCATAACGATAAGTGTATTCGAATGATAGTAGTTGCCACAGTTTTAAAAGGAACTGATAGTTTTCTACACTTTCACGAACCCACTTGGCTGACGGATGATTGATGTGGGATGCTTTATACAAAGTGTTCTCCATCATCAAATCATCCATCTTCCATCTTTTGATTCTTCTACCGTTTGAAGTTTTATCGTAGTATTCTGTTCCATCCAACACACGATGTGCAGTGGATAGTAGTTGTGCATACTCGATAATCATTTTGACTACGTGTTTATCCAAGTGCATTTCTGCACACACTTGGGGGTCTTCATTTAGGTAGAATATATTCATAATAAAATTATATACTTATTCTTTGATACTGTCTAGGGGTTTTTATTAGTTTACCATACCATCCATTAGAAGTGCTTCTTCAATTGAATGTTCACTACTAACATAAGTATGTGGTTGACCAACAACTTGTTGAACTCTAATAACCTTTTTTACATTCTCATTATTATGTTGTGCATAACAACCTATAATCTTAACATTTTTTAAAAACTTTTCAGGTATTTGAAGTTTTCTAAAATTATCATAGGCAAGTCTTGCAGATGATTTCAAGTTTTTCTTTCCACCAAAAATTGCATTACCTCTTTTATTATTCAATGTCTCTTCAGAAATTGCATAGTCACTATTGTTGACTCTCAAAATAATGTAAGTTTTGTTATTAGTATTTGCATTTTCAGCTATTAAATCAAAAAGATATCTATCAATTAAACCAATTTCAACAGTAATGATATCATTTCTTCCATCAATACCTAAGTATTTTCTTGCATCGATTATTTCCGCATCACCTGCAAGTGTTTTGAACATTCCTTCAATTAGTCTTTCACCCAATTTTTCTTGAATCATTTTTAACACTTTACCTTTTGTGGTGTCAGCAATGTTATGTTTATAAGAAGTAATATAGTCATAACACAACTTTTTGTTATAAGTTTTTTTCAATGGGTTGAATCTTTTTGTCCATAAATCACTTTTTATGATTCTCTGATAAAGTTTTGATGCTAACTCAGGATTGGTTAATGGATACTCAGGTGGATGGTCATTAGTTTGACAAGATAACATATCATAAATGGTCATGTCATCATCATTTGTCAAGTCTAACACAATACCATCACAAATGTCAGCCAACCATTTTAGTTCTGTCTTTGCAACATAACGATGGTCACCTGCTGCTAACATTTTTCTAAGTTGTCCTACAACATGAACTACTATGGGTAGGGGTAAGTCATACCTAAACCCACCTTCAAAAGAGTTTTTTAATGCTTTGACTCTTTGTTCGGTTGCAGAGTTGCTCTTTGTTTGGTCACCTGTTTTAAAGGCTGGTGATATATCTGTCATTTTGTAAAATTGTCTTTCAACAATTTTTGATAGAATATCATAGTCTTTTGATATTTGACCAGTATCTTTTGCTTTCTTTTCAATACTTAAAAGAAGTTTTAGAAATCTCTCTGTAGGATATTCCTTTAAGGATTTACTTAAAGAGAGTTGGGGATTAAGTTTTGATAGGTCTTCACCTTTAGGTTGTTTCTTCTTTGTTCTACCTGTAGAGGATGGCCCATAACTACGAGCATACGAAGAAGAGTTTATATTTAAAATTGACATTGCGTCTCTCCTATAATTTCACTCAGAACTTGATATCTAATATATCGTTTAGAGTGTGCCGTCATTTAACTATACAGTTTGATGATTGGCTGTTAACTAAGATAGAATTTTTTCTATCCATTTATATTTATAATAACTTAAAGTTATCTTTTTGTCTAGATGGTTTCTAAATTAAATTGTAAATATTTTTTTGCAGGTCTAATAGAACCATGCACCACATAAATCTTGTCGATGTCCTGATTAAGAAACTTTAACACAGACCTATGGGATTGAAGTGTTCTGTCAGTCCAATCACCTGACACCTGTTTCATTGATACAATACCAATGAAGGCTGCAATGATTTTACCATTTTCATCACACTCAAATTTCTTTAGTAGGTGAATATCAGTCTTCTTATATCCATTACCCACCCAACAGTTACCTGTTGAAAAACTGTTTTTATCTTCTACTAAGATGTCGTTGAAGATATAGTCACTTCCATCAATTGTCTTTTCTAGGAAGGTAGGTTGTTCTTTATTGATGTGTCGATAGAAACAGTTGTTAAGAGGTCGTGCAAAGTTCTTTGCAATCTCTACAGTTTTTTGATTCTCATTTTCTAATTCGTCTTTGAACTTCCTACCCCAAGCTGTTTCAATTGCAGGAAGAAGTGTAGTATTAAATTCACCTACTACACTAGGAAGGACACTCTTTACTGTTTCACCTAACGACTCAATCATAATTCTTTAATCCTCTCTAAAGTTTTTTCTACTTCTTTCCATGTTAGATAACCCAACACATCATTTGTTATAACTGTGTCATAACACATAACTCCATGGTCTAACACTGCAAGTTCCCAAAGTCCATCCTTACCACCGTATGAGTGTTGACTTTTTATGACACTTGCACCGTAACCATTTGCAAAGGTAAACTCTAACGATATACCATCGTGTCTGTCGTATGTTCTAGTTAAACTTCCGATGTGTTCCATTCGTCCTTTTCCTCAATATAATAAAACTTACAATAACATGTAGAACAAGCTTGTCCTACTCCATCAATATAATGGTGTCTTTTCTCAACGTGAGTCTCAACTGGAATACCAGTGTCACACTTGCACACTACACACTCTTCTGTTTTATTTGTAGAATACATGGTTATCAATAGTTGTTGTTCTGTTAAGACTGTCTGCCCAATATGGGTATACAAAGTCTGCATGGTAGTGGGTAGCACCCTCAGTGATATCAGTCCACTCACCGTTTACAATCCTACGTGCAAGTTGCATAGATGCAATCCATGTTTTAGAATCTACAGGGTCATCTGACTTACCGTCACAATACCAGCTGAATTGACATTGATTTAAAATAGGAACAATTTTTCCTAACCAGTTCTCTCGTGTTTTGGCTTGGTAAACAACATCACAGATAGTGTCAGGATATAATTCAGATTCTACTCGATTTAACACTACGTGTGATACTGCTATCTTTCCAACCATAGGTTGATTACCACTTTCAAAATAAATGTTCTGTGCAAGACAGAATACATCACCGTTTTCGTCTGAACCTTTAAGTGGTTCGTTGTATAATAATACTCCTGTAAAAAGTAAGGCTCCTATAATAATCCTTTTCATTTCCAAAACTCCTTTTCCCATATAAGGGGAATATGTTTATTCGTTCTTCTCTCCTCTTCACATACAGCCTGTAAGTAGATGATTACTGCACCTACTAGACAAAACAGTAAACTAATTACGAAATCCATTAGACACCACCTGTGACATGTTCGTATGCTTCAGAACAATTTATCTTACCACACAAACATTCATCAGAATCAAACGGTTCAGGTGCAAATTCCATTGGAGACAATGCACCGTAAGTTTTGAGGTTATAGATATCTGACTCAGATAGGTCAGACTCATTGAGTTGTCTAAAGTCTAACTCTAGTTGATATGCAGCTGCTTGTGCATCGTTTTCGAAATTGGATTTTTCTATTGACATATTTTCTCCTTTACTACCATATTATAATTATATAAAAAAACAGGACTCATTGTCAAGTCTCTATTACCGTTATTAAATATTTTTTACCATTCATATCAGAAACTTCAATGGTCTTCTTTGTTGACCTAAAAGAACCTTCGTTTGATAGGTCTAATTTTATATTACTTACAAAACCAATGATTTGGTCAGGGTCGTATTTGAGTAGTGCATTTCGACACACATCTGCAATTTTATCACAATAAGCTACTGACATAACTTTCTCCTACCTTAAATAATCAGGGCCATACTTTCTCATTCCGAAGATTTCATAACCATCGAAGAGATTGCCTCTTGCTGCGTTCAAAGCAGGAGTTCCCCACCCTGCAGCTTTAAAGACATCACCTATATTAAAATTAGTATTACCTTTATTAATGAAACCCCAAACACATCTTTGATTCATGTCATGTGAAATAATTTTGATATACTTACGACCAACTTCATATGTGTAACCTTGGTCTGTAAGTGTGGGATATTGTTTCAAGTGTGCAGTCAACAAGTCGTCACAAAGTTTGTCACA
>Ga0075477_10000024_pt1 | contig 42552 bp, 45 predicted proteins | sample DEB08_DNA_FD_76338 | JGI IMG/M metagenome (GOLD analysis project Ga0075477, IMG submission 76338) | Aqueous microbial communities from the Delaware River and Bay under freshwater to marine salinity gradient to study organic matter... | ecosystem: Environmental > Aquatic > Marine > Coastal ...
ATATGACTGCGACCCGTTGCCGCCGCCACCGCCGCCCCACCAGCCTTGACCTTGGCCGCCAGGAGCGCTAGTCATAACGCCTGTCCAATTATATCCACCGCCGCCACCACCGGCATAGCCCTGGCCGCCTGCATTTGGTCTATATGAAGGATCTCCATCACCTGTTCCACCTTTACCACCACTTTGATTGAGTTTTATCTGCCAGTTAGGATTAACTGAAGTGGTGCCTCCAGCTGTGAACGCATAATACTGTTGCGCTGGATTGTCTGTAGCTTGTCCTCCGCTAGCTGTAATAGTTTCGGATCCATATGTAATAGAAGATTGCCCACCGGTTGCGTTACCACTAGTACTCAAACTTCCATTTTTATTTCCCACTGTTACACTAATAGATTGACCAGCTGTTACATCTCTTGCAGCTCTCACACCACCGGCGCCACCGCCACCGTGAGATGGTTGACCGTTACCACCACCACCGCCGCCAGCGCCTACAACAGTTGCGATTATACGGTTTGTGTTAGGTATTGTAAAAGTATATGACCCTGGAGTTGCATAATAAACCGAAACGCCGTTATTTGCGACTGTGCCTTGTGAATAAGCTTGACCATCAGATCCAACTGCTGCTAGAGTTGTGAATGATGTACCAGAACTATAATCTGATATATAAGTAGCTGATCTATATCTAGCACGCCAGTAAAAAGTTCTTGAAGCATCACCTTGAGCTCCAGTAATGACGCCTGCTGGTATTCCAAATGATGTTAATGCTGTTGTGTTAGCAGTAACGTTAATTCTGGTGTTTGCAAAATTGCTTACAACCGATACCTGCCAGTCTGTAGATACATGAGGCTCTGCATGTCCGATTGTAGTGTATGCACTCGTTGTAAGTGTTTGAGTAAATGATGCCCCTGTATCACCGTCTGCTGGACTAGAGTTTGTAGGTGTAGAGATAATCGGATTAATAATAGTAGTCGTAGCTACCGTAATAGTATTAGATAAGTTTCCAGTGCCGTCTATAGCATATGCTCTAACTCTAACATCTTGACCAGCGGTATTTGAAAATGGATGTACATCAATTGATTCATAATGTCGGTTAATTGTATCGTCACCACCAACAGAAGGGCTGGTATAGTTAGCTAACGCAACATTAGCTACTTGTACTTCTGCACCGTCTTCAGTTACATTTTTGATCAGGAAAATAATATTTTCTGCTCTAACACCGGTAAGCAATGAGTCTGTTGTAACTTCATAATCAATAGTGTTTGAGGAAAATTGAGTTGGGTTAGCACTAGTGTTGCTAAGCGCTGTAGGAAAGATTTTCATTACGGTTTTACCACCCGCACCAGCAACCCATTCGCCTGATGAAGCGTCATAAACTAGCGCCTGTCTATCACTCGGCGTTCCAGTAATATTAACACCCGATATTAAATTAATTCCAGCTAGCTTTCCGCTGTCATTAATAACAGTGTTTGAACCGACCTTATATGCCATTATTTACCCCTGGTTGTTATCTAATCTGTCTGAAAGCTCTTTTATGGCTTCTACTAAAACAGATACAATTACACTATAATTTACAGTTTTGTTTCCATTAACATCAGTATTTATAACTTCTGGAAGTATTGGTTCTACTTGTTGTGCTGTAAAACCTACTGCTTCGTTACCGTTTTCTTTCCAATTAAATCTAACGCCTTCTAACTGTTTAACTATTTCAAGTGCGTTTTCTAATGGACGAATATTCTCTTTTAATCTTTCATCTGAAGTTGATGTATAGTTAGCAGCTGAAACATCCCCTGTTACATTAAGGTTAACAGTAATATCTGTATTACCTGTTATTGCAACACCACCATCTTTTGTTCTAAACTTTTCTGAGGTGTTGTAATAAGCTTTAACATCTGTACCTACAGTAAATTTATTCGCAACAGTTATAGTATTAGCTGTAACGTCTAATCCGCGAATATTTGCTGCTCTAAAATGGCCATATTCAAAAGATGAATCACCTGTATCTACCGTACCTGTGCTTTCCGGGTCATATCGGTTATAAATTTTCCACGTGTCATCAGTAGCATCTCTAAAGATACCCGAGTGAGTATAACCTGTACCATCATTGTAATGACCTTGGATACCATAATCTACTTCAACATTATTTACAGTACCGTCCCAAACATCATTTAATGTATGACCTGTAGTTGATTGAAAGAGAATTGATATACCGTTGGAGAGAGCTTGTTCCCCTCCAGTTATACTTACACCAGTTGCTTCTGTAGTAGAGAAGTTATCTACAGACCAACTAAATGTGTCTGGGGTACCAGCTGCATCAATTTTAACATAAAAAGTTTTAGCACCTGTACCAGTATAATAATTTTTAAAAGTTAAATCATTCAATCCGGTACCAGTAAATTGAGCATTAGCAATATCGTCGCCAGCGCCCAGATATATGAATGTATTACCAACGTTTAGCCCAGAAGTAGAAGTAGTCGTCTGTGATCCTAAAATAGTAAGATCGCCGCCAACAGTGAGATTATCTTCTATGTATGCATTATTTCTAACCACAAAGCTTGGTACAGAGTGGTTTTGCATTTCAACAACTATTTCACCATTAGACGAATCATTGCTAACAACATACCCAATACACATTGGATAGTTCGGAAAAAATGGTGGAACAGTTACTAGTGTACCAGGAGTATTAGCTGAAACAAAACAACGACTACCAGCTGTTAAGTGAGTTGTATCAAATGGAAATTCAGGAGTACCAGCTACAACACCAGATATAGTTACAAAACCGTATGTGTTATTAGGAATTAACTTTGATGCTAGCCCAGAAGTATTATACAATGCTTCAGATGATGCATCTGCCTTTTGAGCTGTTGGTGTAGTAGCATGTAAGCCAGTTAGAGTGACTGGAGCTCCTTTTTCAATATCAACACCAGAATTATTGTAGATGCGCAAATATTCGTTCTGGCCAAGCTCTATTGGTAAATCATCTACATCTGTATAAAAGTTTAATGTTTTATGTACTTGATCGTAAAAGAGTAAAGCTTCTGCATTTCCAGTAAACGATTGGTGACCTACATTAGCGTTCAACTTTAAACCGTCAGGAAAAAGAACACCGCTTATACCGGTATTACCAGTCGATGAAACACCATCATTCATCATCTCATTGATGCGTGTGCGCTGCGTAGCAAACGTATCTGTTAACTCAACGTTTGCTATAAGAGTGCCAGAATTTCGTAAAGCCATGTCTTATTAATTCCTAAACTTTTATTAATATATTTATTTATCTAACAGCTTAACAAGAAGATTTTTAATTTCATTTATGTCACTTTCTAAGCTATCTAAACGATTATCTATTATTTCTTTGTTCTTTTTACTATTTCTAGCTAAAAGATATTGCTGATAACCTGCTCTATCTACATTTAAAATAGCCTTACTATGACCCTCTCGTTGTAAGTTATTATGGTCTTCTACCTTTTGTTTTTCTATCATTATGCAAACGCTATAGCTCTAAAATTCATAGCAGATGGAGCGTTAGCAGTACTAGTTGCATACATAACTATCTTAATAGCAAATTGATTAAATGAATCAAACGTTGTACCATCTACGTCGTAAGATATATTATCTGAGTAATATTCATATTCATTAAAATCTAATTTATTTTGACTAACAACTGTATCTGTTTGACGTCTTGTCATTTGAACCCAGTTACGGTCTTCAAAAGCTCCATCATCAGTATCACTAATAACTTTGTAATACAGCTCTACGATAGCGCCTTGCGGCATGTTTTGATCTAAAAATACTTTTAACGCGCTGGCTCTAAAGCCTTCTTCTAAAGTAATTTTTCTTGTAATATATCTACCATCAGCGTTACCTCCAGACGGTTCAGTTTCCGCAACAAATGTTCCACTAGAAGGTTTAGCCGCAATAACATTTTTAATTAATGTAGCACCAGAAGATTTTAAATCTATGTATGGTGATATTGCTGCATCTCTTGTCTTAAAAGTAATCTTCACTTGCAAATCTGTATCTGCTGTAACTTCTTTTGGACCGCTGAAATATATATCATTCTCTGGTAAGAAAGGCTCAAATGTACCTACTGCACCGCCTTCTGCTTTAGTCTTAATTTCAAACTTAGTGTTTGCTTGTTGCTGTGCTGCGTAAGTAGGCATTTGAATATTTAACAGATCAAATTTACCTACTGTATTAGAGGACGCATTATACTTATATCTTTGATCATTGTCAATAGATAGAGTTGCAGTACTCTCTGTAGTAGAGAAAACACATCTATTTAAGCCGAAGCATATATCTGATTCTTGCTGCGGTGTCCAAGTTCTTGCATTCTGTGATTTAAATAGTGAACCGAGTGTAGGTTGTTTACTTACAATATCAGTGCCACCAATAATCTTCTCACCTATAGTAGAGATATAAGTTAGATATTCCAAGCTGTCAGAAAGCAATACGATACCATATTCTCCTGGCAGCAAGTGTATAGGTGCATCAAACGGAGCATTTGTTTTTACTGGCACTGTTGTATCAGAAGGTATATTAATATCATCAGGTAACAGCGTAATAGTAGAACCGGGTATTCTATCTGTAGCACTCGGGAAACCATTTACTGTAGGTCTCAATTCTACTCGCAACGGCAAACCAGATGTATCTTTAGACTTAATGAATAAATCTACACTAGAAACAAATATACCATCTGGGAAAAACTCTCTATCAATAAAGAAAGTCTGACACAAAGGATCAGAGCCTTCTAACACACAACCGATATTTTCAAAATTCTGGAATTCCTCATTGTTATTATAAGCAGCAAATTTCATGTGCTCTAGCAGCTGTGCTTCAGTTTGAGGCCCAGACCAAAAATCTTCATTATCTTTATATCTCCAAGTTTCAACCCAGTACTCATAACCTGCTTGATCAGGTAGACGGTTGAGAACTTGTGTATAAAATTCGTAAACTTGATCATGCGCAACATTTATTTCTGAAACAGAAAGCGGATCCTGCCCTGCAGCAGCTAGACGAGCATTAACTCGAGCTTCTGCTTCTGATCTGGAAGCGTCCGTATCAAGGAACCATCTTCCATCTTCACCACCATCACCACCACCAGGATCAACTACTACTGGATCCCATGGGTCACCAGCAGGATCTGCATAACCGGTTGCTTCTGTCCATGTACGTGAATCTGATGTTGACTCGCTTCGAGAGTTAGTAACTAACTCATAATTCTTAGTCATCACAACAGTTCTTTGTGTAGTTACTTTACTACCCTTTGATGTATATTCTGCAACCGCGTATGTTGAAGAGCTTCTAGGGTTGATAAAGTTATCTGTAAATAGAACTGTAACTGTACCTGCAGGAATATTAATACCTTTGCCATATCCTTCAGCACCGGTTTCTGTCGCAGCATCGTTAGGAACATAAAAGAAACCTGAAGCTGAACCATTCACATCAGTAGTAATTCTTCTATCTGCTACTGTAAGATTTTTTACTTCAGACTCTGATGCCGCACTGCTGCTACTAGGCGCTGCTCTAGTAGAAATATTAATATTATTCATAAAGACATGAATGTCTCTATTTGGTCGCATACCAGTTAATTCAAAGTCTACTCTTCTTGAGCGCATGTTATAATAAAATTGATTATTTAAAACACGGGTTGTATCAGATGCGACTCTTGACGTTGTACGGACAGACTTAGTTGTAATTTCACGTGTATAATTAGTAATTTCTTCGTATGTATTATTATATTGGTCGCCATGAATTAGTCTTGTTTGAGAACCAGCATGTCTCCAATTACCATACTCTGTACCAGCTTGATTTCTCAAATTTATAAAATGATCTAGATCACCATCATTGTTAACTGTGATAGTAGGTTTATTATCATAGTCTGCCCAATTGTCTCGTGTAGGATCAAGCTTAGCTGTACCAGCAAACGAAACTACCTGGAATGGATTAATATTAAGATCACTAGTAGCTACAGAATTTCTTACAAAACTAGTTTCTGTATACGGTAAGTACAAATAATCACCGTTAGAGGATAGCGTACTGCTAGTAATAATAAATGGACCAACATCACTCTCAAACGGTGGGTGAATAACACCGAATGTTCTATCCATAGCTATTCTATAATCAGGATTAAAAACATCACCTATACTATGACCAAGGAATGGATCTGCTATAAAACCGCTCTTAAATCTAGTATCACCGTTATCATCTAAAAATTGCTGACTATTAACCAGACTTTCTAGAAGGTTTAATGAAGTATAATATTCAACATTTTCAATTCTTTTCTCTAAATTACCGATATCTTTCATCGTATAACGAGAATTATCATTAATTACAATCTTAAGATCATTTTGATCATAAGTGTACGGGTTCATAAAGTAAGTAGCCAGTGTCATCATAGCTGGGTCATCCTCTGGTATCGGAGGATTGTTAAGCTTAGGTGCACCTGACTTTAAATGCAACTTAGCATTTTTGTCAATCATTAATTTATGAGTTACTTTTTGATAATAACTATAATCTAATTCGACTTCAAAAGTTTGTGAGTCAACTATTTGATGGTTTGTAAAATCTTTATCTGTTGTTATAAACACGTTTGCAGATGTGTTAGACGTACGTACTGGTCTAAAATCAATAACATCTCTTAACGGTATATCCTCACCCTTTGCTGATCTATGAGTGGGTATGATATTATAATTTGGATAGCTATCAGCAACAAAATAACCAAGACCACCACCATGCGAGTAATAATCGAAATCTACTAAAATTTTACCAGTAGTGTTGGCTTGTCCAGGTTTTAACTTAAGTGAGCCATGATCATAAAATGCATCTCTCTGACCGTTATCAAATAAGAAATTATTAGTAACTAAACTAATGTTTGCATCAGCAGTATTAGATGTAACTACAGAGCTGTTACCTTCATAAACTGCATTAATTTTAATAATATCTGAATAACCTAAAGAATACGTTGTGCCTTGAATCATCGGCTCGTATGTCTTGGTAGTATTATTAGCAAAAGATTTAACTCTTCTAGAATCAGCAGTAACGTCAATTGCAGCAATAATATCACATGTACCGTTGAATGAGGCTTCATCCAGATCAATAGTTGCTGATGCAGCTGCACCAGGTGTCGGTGTTGGTGTTGTTACAGATCTAGATCCAGTAGTTAAATCTATGTTTTCACCAGTAGACACAGTACCTGCGCCGCCTGAGCGAACAACTACAATAAAGTTTTCATTAGCTAGCGAGCCTGCACCAGATGAAAATCTCTCTGATCCACCGTTAGTTTGAATAGTAGCGGACCCGTTAGTGAAAGTTACTGTGGCAAACTTTCTTTTAAACTTATAATCTACATTAGTTATACCAGTTACATGTGTATGAGGTAATTTAAAATAAGCTGGTTTAAGATTATTTTCTTGTAATTCAGTTGAATGAAATACTATATCGTGAGATGTATTACTTAAAGTAGCATTATTATTAACAGTAATTTCGTCAAGATTAATAGCTGTAACTTGAGTGCGTACAGGGAAATGAGTTGAATCAACAATCTCTTGTCCAATCTTTACACCAGTCGGGTTAGTAATTCGAATAATATTATTACCGCTAGTAGTACGACCAGATTTATTAATAATTAACTTGGATGTGTCATTAACTAGCGCGTAAGCAGAATAACTAGTTGGTGTACCTGCGATTATACTTTTTGTAGCATCAAAAGTGAAATTGTTTGACGTAACAGAAGTATTATATAAGAATATTTTGTAAATTCTAGAAGCACCTGCCCCAGAATAATATTCAATATTTTGAATATATGCTTCACCTATTTTGGTGTCAGGGCTGTTTACTGGAGTAGTATTAGCATGTAATTCAACTTTATCTGTTATATTAAACAGTCCCGTATTAATAGTATTGGCAAAAATATAATTACCATATAGACCAGTCATTGTCTGTTCGGTTAAAGATACAGTATCTCTCGCTCGAGGTATTCTAGCGCTCTTAGAAGTGAGAGTTTTTGCCTCGTACCCGTGTACATAAGCTTTACCTTTAGAGACATTAGTTAAGATATAACTAGAATTCGCACCAGTATTAGCTGTTGTTACATTAAGACCGTCTACTACATAATGTCCGCTTTCGTCAAAAGTCCTTTTAGCAAATACGTCCGCAAGTCTATTATAGTCTGGGTCAGATACTCTCTTTACTATCTTACCGTTTTGTACTCGAGCAATCTCAAAAAAGTTTGCTGAGTTTGCTGGCGGGGAATCAATTTCAGCAGCATCTCTTGTAGAAAGAGTTAGCGTTAATTTAAAACGATCTGCGCCAGGGGCCAAGTAGTTATATGCACCTTGAGCAGGATCAGTTAATGTATCGTCGTTATCAGAATTAACTAAACTTTCTGTTACTGTATAACCTACAGCTTTAATATGATCTGTATTAGCTGCAATTACTACAGTTTGTTTTTCTGTTGATGCAAATATACCTTTAGTGTAAAATACACCAGCATCGACATGGAAAAGAGATGAACCTATAACAGCTGCTTCAGTATTTGAACCTGCAATAATTTTCGCAGCTCCGACGTTAGCAGTTAAGTAACCACTAGAGGTTGGTGCTTGTGCACTAAAGTCTATTACTTCGCCGTCAAATGGAACAGTTCCTGTATTAGCGTTAGGAATTATAATGGATGAATTAGCTTTTCTCACAAATTGAGCAAAAACAAGATCTTTTTCTGATCCTGTAGCAGCCTGTACAGCTTTTATTCGATAAAGATTTTCACTGTCACGTCCACGACCATATAAACCATTGAAATCAGTTACATCAATATTAGAGCCAGCATATGTTGGTTCTAATCTAAAACCTAAAACGGAGTCATTAAATATACTAGCACCGCTAACCTCTGAACCATCTTTAAAAACATGGCTGCCAAAACGAGAAACTTGCTTCTGCAGTATGGTTTGTAGTTGTGTCAGTTCTCGTGCTTGAACAGCATAGCCAGGACGGAACAAAACTCTATAAAAGTTTTTGTCCTGGTCGTAATCGTCATAGTACGGATCGACGTTGAAATTAGTCAGCAACGCGTTGTTGGCATCTGCCATGGGTAAACCTCAATTAATATCTAACGACTATTTTAATATCTTCAATCTGATCAGATGATCTACTAGTAACTGATCTGTTCTCTCTATATATGATGTCGCCAGAGTATGGTCTTAATTCTCCAGCTTGAATAGAAGAGACTATTGCTGTTGCTGAAGTTGTATTTCCAGTAATAGTTTCTGCTTCGAATGTACCAGAAACATCTACAATTTTCAATACACCAGCAGTACCTGCTGCATTAGTATTAGCAAACTCAACTATTCTACCAATAGCACCATTAGCTGTACCGGTTATTGTTTCGTCTTGGAAAAAAGGACCGCCAGAAATACTAGAAACAGTAAGTTTAGTTGTTTGATCATAAGCAGCTGCATCTGCTGCAACATCATTAGCGGTTAATGGGTCCTTAAGAATACCAATAATTCTAAAATCGTTGTTTGTCGGGAAGTTGTTACCCTCTGTACCTGACAACCTAACGTTAAGCATAACATTATGTCCACCAAGCTCACCTACCGCATCTGAGCCGTGGCCTCCCGGAGGAGAAAGTCTAGGTACAGCTGTAGCACCAACACCGCCTGTACCAGTAATAGTAACATTTGCTTTTGAATAACCTGACCCTATATTAATCATGTTAATATGTGAAACAAGACCTCCAGCTGCGTTAGCATAAGCTTTAGCATTTACACCGTCACCATTAATAGTTACTACAGGACCAACATGATATGAACTTGTAGAATTAGGCGTGATTGTAAAAGCAGGTGAAAGTGTTAATGTTTTAGAACCACCTACGTAAGCAGTAACGTTAGCAAGCTGCCCTGCACCCAAACCAGCTGATATGTAAATGGAAGACCCAGTATAAGCTTCATCAACACCGCTAGCACTAGCATCAAGAATTACAACACTAGAGTTAGTAATCGCGCTAAATGTGTTAGCTCTATAAGCATACCCTGATCCAGCACCTGTCACGTCTATAATTTCAATTGCATTATTAACAGCTGCTTGTTGAACATCCCATTGTGTTGTACCATCATCTGATGTAAGCGTTTTGACTGGTATAAAACTTGAAGTAACAAACTTAAGAGTGTCTGCAGCAGAAACTGAGTACATAAATTTCCATTTATAACCGTCACCTGTTTGAAACGTGCTTGAAGAAGTCCCTTCAGGCTTAATAGTAGACGCAGCACCGCCATTATTAAACATACATTTATAAACGTTGTAGTCAGTAGTTAACACATAAAAAGCATTATCTTGCATTGTAGTAGAAGTATCATCATATTCTGTATAGACGGTACCAGAAGTCCAGTTATGTCTGTTTATACAGAAAGAAACATCTGACGCTTGTACACGTTTTGCCGCGATCATATTTCTCCACGGCTCATATCTAGACTCTCTAATAGTGTCTGTAGGGGTGGGTGTAACATCACCGTCTGGCCACTCATTAACACGAGCAATAAACAGATACATTTTTGTATCAGCAGCTTCGCTAAAAGCTTCTTGAAATTGCTCAGCATTATGTATTCTAAATCTTCTAGTTACGACGCCTGACATCTATTTTCTCCGAATAATATTTTTAGTTATTTATCTTAGATTGCACTAATATCTTTAATTGTTATTACACCATTCATAGCAGCATGGTTTTGACATATATAAGCAAAGTTGCCGGAAATATTATATGGTATTTGCCAATACAATATACCTCCGTATTTTCCTTGAGCATTAGTACCAAATGTTGCTTCACCAGATGTTGTAACATGAATAAGATTATTACTGTAATTAGTACCACCTGAATCTTGTATTAAAAATGGATGAGCACCGGACACTGAGCTTAAATCGAAAGCTAATGTGGTACCACTAATAGCATATAGTGTTGGATTGTTACCAAGCGCTTCTGGGTAATGACTGTTAAACAAATAACCACTACTACCATTTGCTGTAACTTTTAAAGTAGCAATTGCTGTATAATTATTAGCTTGATGAATTGTTAATGTGTCGTTAGTGACAATAGTTTTAATTCCATTGTTACCAGACACAGTTAGTGTATCTGTATCAAGATTAGATGTAGTTGTTCCGCTATCACCAATAATAGTAGAATAAGAATTTGTAGCAACACCATCTAATGTTACTTTAATTTGATCAGAATCAGGTCTTGTAAATACAATAGTATCATTAGCGTTGTAAAAAGCAATACTAGATATACCCACAGCTTGAGTATTTGATACTTGCATTCTGTCTAATATTAGACTATTCTGAGCATTGTTTGATGATAAAGCAACAGCTTTTGTTTCATATAAGATACTAGCATTAGCAACTTGCAACCTGTCATTAGTTAAGTTTTTCAAAGCATTGTTTGATGCTAAAACAGTAGCTTTAGTTGGATACGTCGCATCTGTGTAGTTTCTTATATTAGTATTTGATGCGCCTATCTCTGCATTTATATACAAAATAATATTATCATTAGATGTTTTAGCTACGTCTTTTGTAACATATAAAACAGCAGCATTAGCAACTTGTATTCTATCATCTACTAACGCATTAACGTTAGCGACTTGCATTCTATCTAAGTCTTGCTGAGCTACAGTAGATAAAATAGAGGATGAATTAGCAGATATTAAAGATCTTAAAATTGTATTTGTTGAATACAATTCAGATTGAATACCTCTTACTACAACATTAGTAGTATGATTCGCTTGTAAAAAAGTATTTGATACTATAGTTGCTGTGTTTAGGGTAATGTTTGTTGTATTACCTAGATAAAGGTAAATTTCTTCAAACATGCCATTAATTTTTTGACCACCGGTTCGGATTGTATCACCGGTGCCGTCATCAGCAACTGTACCTACATTAATTACTTGTTTAGTCATCTAATTATCCGTTATATGTCTTGCTGAACCTCATCAAACGTGAGCGCTGTAGTATCAAATTTAGTATTAGCACTGTCAAATGAGTATGTACCAGTAATAGTAATATTTGGCACACCGATTGTTGTGTTAGTTATAGATGTATTTATAATAACTTCATATCTCTTAATTGGATTAAAGAAGATATCCGCATCAGTTACTATACCAACATTTGCAGTAGCGATTATAGTATTTGAGTCAAATGTCTGGCTATCTACATCTAATATACCATAGATGTAAGACGAAGGCCAGGTAGATGAGTCTGGGTCTGGGCGTAACATAAACTGACTGTTCGCATACGCTTCAATAGTAAAGATTGTATCTGTACCTTCCAACACTCTAGTTGTTGTAGTGCCGTGTATTGGAAGATCATCGTACGTCTCAATAACTTCAGTGCCCCAATCATTAATAGTGTTTGCACTAATAAATCTGGTTGATACGGTACCAGTTGCTTGAATATAGCTTTGATGTAGATCTGAGAATTCAGTTGTGTTAACTGTTGTAGCGTCGTAGTCAATTTGATATTCAAGAGCTGGATTGCTAACAACTGCTGTTGATGTAATACCGTCAAACGGTATAGCACCAAATTCTACAGTAAAGTCGCCAAAGTCAAGAGTTGAGACTATTGCAGATGGCGAAGCAGTAGGTAGTAATTCAAAGTCACCAAATGTTGAAAGCTGTATATAAACATTGGAGTTAATCGGTACATCAGCACCTACAGTCAACCATGTAAATTGATCAACCCAATAAAGAGTATGACCTCCGCCTTGTATAAATCCAGTATTAACATTTGCTACTTCTTGAATAGTAACATCTTGAGCAAGTTCTAGATCATTTATATGAACCGGCTCAATAAGCTTGACAAGGTTAACAGTAATTACTTCATCCGAATCAAGCACAGCAGAAAGCTGAGTTGCAATAAGTTGAATCTCTACCTGGAAGCCAGTACCAGCTTCTGGTATATCAATATCAACAACAGTTGGTAGAGATTCAATTTCAAGCTCTGGATAATCGCTAATTGCACCCAGCTCTTCGTGTTGAGTATACTGATCTATATCTGCAGAAACAACATTTGGAATAAATGTGTCTGACGGTATAATATCATCTAAGCGAAGAATTGTTTCTCGCTTAATAGTAATAGGGGCATCAATGTTAATATTAATTAAAACGTCACCGAACAACTCTGTACCGGCAGGATGCACTACGTTTTTAACTATTTCTCTATAAGTATTAAGAACCTGTGATGACCTTAATACATATGAATATTCTTGATAATATCTATTATCTTGAAGCCTGTTACTCCAAGAAACAAAACCTTTTACATCAGCATATCTACCTGTATATTGAACAGGCACAGTAACAAGCGGGGCCCCGAGAGCATTAGCAGCTGATCTAGATAAGTTTTGAATAGTTACTGGATCTGATCTACTAAAACTGCTGCCAACATTAGTAACAGCTAGTTTTACTATTGATCCGCCACTTGTAATACTAATCTTACCTCTACCACCAGAGCCTGAATCGCTGGTAATAGCAACAGTATCATTTCTCTGATGACCTGTACCACCGTCTAATATGATGACACTTTGTAAAGCACCGGCTTTAGACCTGACAACAGCTGTTATATCGCCAGCTGCGTTTTGAACAATTTCACCGTCTAAAAAAGTTCCTGATATATCAGTAACAAAAATCTCGAAAGAGTAAATACTATCATCAAATATAGCCTGTACTCTTTCTACTCTTGCTGTTGCACCTGATTCTTGTCCAGTAATCTGGCCGCTTAATTGATCTGGAGCTCCTACGTAAGGACCAGTGATTCGTATAGATGTCTCTTGCACCCAGCGTCCATCAGACGCTCTCAAAAGATCTTGACCTGGCGTGTAAAACTCTACTTCTTCATCGTATAAGATTCTGAAAAGCAGCTTGTATGAAGCTTCTGAACCTTTAGATCTGTACAGATCTTTTATTCTTTTATATACAAGATTTTTATTTGCAACTATGTTTTCAGGAAATTGAGATAATATTTCATTTTTAAAATAATTTAAAAATTCCTCAGCAGTTTCATCAATATCTTGATTAGTTAAAAGTTGCTTGGACTGGTTGGTTGCTTGCCCGGTAGTCTCCATCCATTCATAATAAGCTTTTATGAATGCTTGAAACTTGGGACCTTCTTCCGCGAGATATTCGGGAAGTAAATCTTCTACTAATAAGGAAGTTTTGTTATCTACAGCCATTAGTACACCGTTGTTAATACACCATCTTCAGCTATAGACGTAGTTACTCCTTCAGTATTAATAGACGATATTGTTGCTACAGTCTTCTTAAGTTTAGTATTAAATAAGTCAATTGAAGCGTCTTTAATAAGTAGTAACTGATTTCTCACCGGAGAGATATCTTCTTTATCTGGATCAGCTGTTATACGAACCTCTGCTCCATCATAGTCTGTAATTAATAAACTATTTAAAATAATTAAGCCTGTTGAATATGTAACTGTACCAGCTGTGCTGTTAAGATATGTTCTTTCTCCTGTTGTTGTTGGAGTATAAACACGTATATTACCTAAACCATCATCATCAAAATAACTATTACTATTTCCATCATAGGTAAATTTAGATGAAGATATATTAAATGGCTTAGTAGTATCTTCATAATTATGAATTTCATTATTAAATGGTATTCTGTAAGTAGTAGCTGCTGATGTATTTGGAGTAAATGTTTTCTCCATCATAGTATCAATCTGTATAGAGGTTATTGCGCTACTTACTGTGTAGATGTCGCGAGTTAATTCTGATTCAATATAATCTTGATCAAACAGTCCTATTTTATTTGTTTCATAGTTAATAATAGCATTAGAAATAGCATCGTTTAATTGACCAGACGTCAATGATGTTAACTCTGGATTATATTTTACTGTTAACGCAGGCTTAACATACAGATATGAAGGGTCGACAACCTCTGGTTCGATTGTTAATACGCTTTTTTCTAAAAGATAATCTTTTATTCTTCTCTTTCTATCATCAGCTAATAATAGTGCTTCTCGTGGTTTAAGAGAAATATAAACTTTACCGTATATTGGTGGGTTATTATCTTCACCACCCCACACAGAAACCGCTTGAATATCGGTAAAAAAGTTTGTTATTAGTGCTTGATAATCTTTACGTGTAACAGCGCGATTTTGAGTTTGATAGTTTTTAGGAGCGTTAAACTTTATCGATTGTATAGTTTCTCGAGAGCCACCAGACTGTGCAGCTGATACCGTATTAACAGCTATTGTTGAATAACCATCTATAGTATCTACCGCAGTAAATATACTAGCCCCTCTAGTAGCTTCTCCGTTACATACACGATAATCAATATTGATAACTTGACCGTCATTCAGCTGACGGCCTAAAATATTATCTCCAAACTTTAATTCATACTTACCATCAATATTTTCATCAATAAAATATACATAGGAATCACCAGTAACGTTTGTTAAATCTGATCCTTCAGTATACGTTATAACGCTACTATCTTCAGCTGATTCCTGAACAGTAACAACTAAACTATCTAGATCTACGTTTTCATTAGGTATTACATATTTAACTGGATTTACTGTGCTAACAGTATATTTGTGAGTTAAGGGTCGACCCTCTACTAAGTCGATATTAGTACTAAAAATGCCCTGAGAATCAGCGTTAATTACTTTAGCTTCTGGATTTACAAAAATATAATTAACACCGTCAATAGCAGCTCTAAACTTTTTATTCTTGTCTATAGTTATACTGCTAGGCGAATCTGTTGGTGTAATAACAAGCTGAACGGTAGCAGCTGTTCCTCTCGCACTACGCGGCGTATATCCGAGCATTTTAGCTCTTGAAACAACGTTGTTGCGCAATTGAGCAGAATCTAAGAAGCTTTCATTAGCTACCATATTAAGATAATAGCTATTCATATATGTATTATATGCAAGTAGATTTAACAGAATTTGCATAGTAGAAGATTCATAATCATAATCTTCCAGCTCGGTCTGATTCTGTAAAAACGTTTTTAAGTTGTCTTTAATACCATCAAAGTTTATGCTTGATAGCTGAAGTGCGTTATTAGCTGCCATTTATCTTGTTCTCTGTATTACAACTTCTAATTCGGTTGGTTCTGCTTGATTAACTACACGAAAGCGAATAGTAACATAAAGCTCATTTTGATCAAAGTTAGCTCTTACAATAGTATCTTCAACTATAGCTCTAGGTTCATAATTACTGATTGCCTCTTCAATATCTGCTTTTAATGTTGCTTCTTCTATAGGGTCAAAGTTTTCAAATAAACGATTGTAGATATTACAACCATATAAAGGCTCATAAGGACGCTCAAAGCGACTAGTTAATATTAAATTTTTGATAGCACGTTTAACTGCCTCTTCATTTTTGAAGACAGGTGGTTTCTTATTAACTGGATGAGCAGTCATAGTGACTCCTAAGTCACTAAACGCTACCTCATTAGTTATTGGATTTACAGCACCTGACGCCCGAGCCATATTTATTTCCTATTCTTTACGTTTATTTATCATTATTTTTTTTATCTTGAATCTCTTGTCTACGAATTTTAGTTAATTTACCTATTTCAGATAAAGCTTTTCGTGCTCTAGTACCAGCAGCTTTATTTCCGCTTTCAAACTTTTCGTTTTCTGTTAAATAAGTTTCATATAAAGAAATAATTGTTTCATGTGTCATATTATTTACCCCGCGTTAACGTTACCTGATCCAGACGCAACAGCTGAGCCGCATGCAACTGGGTCGCCAATTCTTCCTACAGCTTTTCCATTAGCTTTAACTGTACCACTACCACCAGACAAAGTAGATCCATGTGGCGGTGCTGGAGATGGAGAGCCGTGTGGTTCCCAAGCGTCACCTTCTCTATGTACAGGCTTGCCGTTCACAAATACATTCCCGCTCCCTCCAGTAGAAGCTCTTGGCGGAAATGATCCGTGACCTGTACATTGATCTCCTTTTCTAGTTACTGGTGGCATAATAATCTCCCTAAGGTGCGATATATCCTGGGTCTGTTGGTAAGTATCCTGTATTAGCAGATAAGACAGGATAGTTTTGTGCTTCAATGTATGTATTAGCATCAACTAACACACCATCTACTTTAAATGAAAGACCATATTCTGCTGTATAGTCTCGTATAAACTGATCTCTATCTGAGTTATAATTATTTACTACTTTTATAGCCATAGCAGTGTTCGCAGTAAAGTCACCATCTGGGTCATCATCAGGCTTAGCACTTACAGTAAAATTAACAACATATTCACCAGCTTTAGCTGACCCCCATGTACCAAAATTAGAACCATCTTTAGCTATTACAAAATCAGCTGGTTTTTCGTATTCTGTACCATCCCAGTCTACCCATGAATCTAATTCTTCTACTACACCTGATATTTGTCCCCCGGTAGATAAAGTTAAACCATTTGGCAGCTGCCCACCTGATACCCAAAACTCTAATGTAGCAGTATTACTAAACGCAGCATGAGCACTCACATCATGTTCAAAGTTAAATAGCTCTCTTGGATTGACAGATGTTGGATCACCTACAAATTCATTTTCTAAATTTGCTGTAGGAACAGACCATGTAATCGAATCAGTTGGTAAGTAAGGGTAAGGCATTCTAATCTCTAGTTCAGATCAATTGTAGAACCGGTAATAGTAACAGATCCGCCTGCAGCCATCGTTTTAGAACCGCTTATATTTTCAGTAGCGCTTCCGCCAATTGAGGTTGTTTGATCAGCACTAAAGTTTTCAGTAACAGCCCCTGTTACATTTTCTGTTTTGGTAGATTCATATGTTTGTGTTACAGTACCGGTTACTTTTTCTTCCAAATTACCTGTAATATTTCTTGTTACATTACCTATTATATTCTCAGTTAAATTACCTAATATATGTGTAGTGACATCACTATCAACAGTTAGATTTACACTACCTGCTATATGAACATAATCATCTCCAGCGATTAGTTGATACCTATCACTAACTATTTTTACTACTTTAACTCCATCTGTACCAGTTTCTTCATAACCACCAGCTGGGTAATATATTACATGGCGACCAGCTGCTTCACCTTCTGGATCGCCGCTGACTATTTGAGTGATGACACCGCCTTCTGAATTATGTGTTTGAACAAAAGGATACGTAGCGTCTTTTGCTTCCTCTGGCTCTGACCACTTTACATCATTAACCGGATCTACTATTACATCCTTTGATAAAGGATCTTCTAGAGCTTCTCCTCTACTAGTTGATTGAGAAGGTGGTAAGTTATTAACAGCAGCATTATCTTTACCAAACTCTACACCAGCTGTCTCTCCTCTACCGAGTGCTGGTATATCTGACTCGCCAGGTGAGTTAAATTTATAACCAGGTATATGACCCATTACCATAGGTCGTTGAGCTTTTTCACCGTCTAGGAAAAAACCAAATACCCATGTATCGTTTGGCAAACCGCTAGGTGTTGTGGGCAGTGTAGTAACAGGCTGTATAGTCTGAGCCCAGGGTAGCTGCTCAGTAGTAATAGCATCTGGATGCCAGCCAAAACATCTTACTCTCACTCTACCAATATACAGAGGATCTTTTCTATCCTCTACTTTACCTATAAACCAGGTAAAATTTTGTCCTAAAAATTCTTTATCAAAATTCATTTTATATCCTATTATGCAGTGGGTACTGGCTCTTTGTCCATAGACTGCTTAACACCCTGAATTGTTGTATAATAATCACCAGTTGTTTGTTTATAGTTATGCAATACTGCAGTTACTAAAAACTTTGAATTCTCTTGTCCAAACATTTTTAAATACTTAGTTGCATCGTCTGTTTGAAGAGGTGAGTTTTGAGGTATAAAAATATCTATTACATCACCGCACTTGGCGTTTGAATTACCAGGTACTGTTATATTAATAGAGTATTGATGTAAACTTTGTAAAAGCGCTACACCATTATGATACCACTTCCATCTTTTACTACTATGAAATCTATGCGGGTCAGTTGCTTCTGATATACGATCGCCAAATGTTTGTGAGTTGGGAGTCTCTTCGTCATCATTCCAATCAGCAGCTACCATTCTAGTATGTGCAATACCTGGCTTACCAGCATAAAATCCTGGTTGAGGTAGTATTCTTTGACCGCCACCAGGACCTTCAAAATTATCTAATTTATCGAAATCATCAATATATTTAAATTTAAAAACTTCATATTTTTTCATTAAAGGATCGATATAAGCAACTTGTGTGTCTATCATACCACCTACAACACCTTTTAATATATCAAATGTCTCATCAAAAGATAAAGCTGCGATAATTTGATACTGCTTGATACCCCCTTTGTCCCTGGCGAGATCTTTGTCTCCCGCGGGGTCCGCAAAGTAATAAGTCTCTACTGGACCTTCACTCAGTAACTTAGCAATTGACTTAAATTTAAAACCAATATGATCTTCATAAAATAAATAATATGAGGAATCAGGAAACTCTTCTGATTGTGCTTCAGTTGCTACCATGTTGATAAATTCAATAGGATGTTGTCCGGCACTAGTAAAAGTAAGCTTGTTAATTGTAGGCTCCGCTTCTATTGCTTTACCTGGAATATACGTACCATGTACAGCACTTGCTACTTCATGAGCTTTTAAACCAATATATGCTTCTTCTACTTCAGTAAATAAATTAGCAAATAGCTCAGGAGATGCACCGTGCAACACATACATGTGCTCTCTTTCTTTTGAAATAGTACGCTTAGAAAGTTTATATGATCTAAAAGTTAAATTAACCTTTTCAGCTGACGGGTCGGTTTGAAACTCAATAGTAAACGTCTCATCACCAACAATAGGGAATGCCTCAGGCAAGCCTTGAGTATCAACAATTAAAAGATCTGCTTTTAATGTACTGCTAAACATGTCTTCATAAACATTAAATTCAGCAACTATATTTTTTATATCGGCTATTTCACCAAGATGATTGGTAAGTACAACACTGTAAAGTATTGCACCAGGCCTCCAATTTTCTGTCATCTATTAAAAACCTCTTGAGCTTGACCAACTAACTCAATCACATAGCGTTCATCAAGTAATTTAATTTCTCTTTTAGCATCGTTAATACGTTGTTCATATTCATAACAATAGACTGTTCTTCTCTCAGCTATATCTAAACTGTTGTAAGTATCTAGATCGATTTCAATATATATTTCAGGCACAACTGTACCGTCAAAGTTTACTGATTGTTCCTGAAGTATTTGCTCATAATGATGAATAGTGCTTGATGCAAGTCTAACACTACCATACTTGTCTGTCAAATAATTTTCAAAGCTTCTTCTATCTAACGGCCAATCAAATTGAGGATCTATATATTGATTAGTTAAAAATATAACCCAATCTAAAGATGCGTCACCATAATACTTAAAAGCAATAGCATCTGCTCTCTCACCTTCTGGTACATTATAGTTGTAAAAAACTGCTTTCTTTCTTCTCACTAAATCTTGAATTTTCATACTTGCAGTGATATTAGGAACAGTAATTTTCTTACCATTCTTTTTAATATCATAATCTACAGTTGGAAAGTTTTTAAAGAAATAATTCATTATCTACCCTCTATTAATATTTCAGATTTAGTAGTAATAGCAACTTCTTGAAACGTCATAGACATTGTTACACTAAACGGGGCATTAGTATCTTCGAAATGATAAGCAGCTCCTTCGCCACCATAACCCACTTCAAAGTTAGTAAGTACTGAGGTGCCGATATCAAAAAGATAATTACCACCTACAATATCAATATCCCATTGCTCCGGATAGTCGAAAAAATGCCCGGCTGCTTTATATGCTGGTGACATATGAAATTTAAATGCTCTAATTATTCCTCTAAGTGCACTAGACTCGCCTGCATTTCTCGCTGTAAATTTATATGAAAAAGTGTGTGACCTAAAATTAGTACCTGTAAACAGAGTAGCTAGATGTGGGTTTCGTGCGACGCCAGCTCCTGCCATAGCACCTTTTACAGCTTGTGCTGCGACAGCACCAGACGCAGCTCCTGTTGCACCGCCAATACTACCAGCTACTGCACCGATTGCAGGGTCTGAGGCAGAGGATGCTAAATTAAGAAGCGCACCTTTAACATCAGCTCCATTATTATTTTCAAACTTATCCACCAGTCGCTGAGCTACTCCTTGCATACCACCACCGCCTTGAGCAACATCTGCTGCAATCTTTCCTATAGGTCCAATACCTTCTACAGCATACTGAGCATTGTATGTAGTAGAAAGATTACCTGGTAACGGTAAAGCTACTGTTGCTACTGTGGCTGAGAGGGGTGCTGATGATCTAGTTAACTGAAAGTCTTTTAACGCCCTAAATAGAATAAAGTTTTGGCCATGCCCTCTTAGATCAGACGGAAAGGTTAATCCTCCGCCGCCTCCAAAAGCAAAAGATGCTAGGCTTGCAAGGGCGCCACCAGCGCTGGCAGAAATACTAATAGATAAAGGCATTTAATTTTCTCGTTATGACGTATAAAGGTAAATTTAGACCGAAGTTTCCTAGTAAATATTTAGGCGATCCTACGAACATTATCTATCGAAGTTCTTGGGAGCGTCAATGTATGATATATTTTGATAATAATCCTAATATAGTTAACTGGGGCTCGGAAGAAATAGTTATACCATACAAGTCTCCATTAGATGGAAGGTATCACAGATATTTTGTAGATTTCATAGTCAAAGCAAAAAAGACTGATGGTACTATCGGTGTTACTTTAGTAGAAGTAAAACCCTTTAAACAAACTCAGCCGCCAATAGTTCAAAAACGAAAAACACGTCGCTATCTTAATGAGGTTACTACTTATTTAGTTAACGAAGCTAAATGGAAAGCCACACAAGAATATTGCAAAGATAAAAGATGGGATTTTCAAATCATAACGGAAAAAGAACTTGGCCGAAAGTAAGATAAATAATAAGAAATTATCTTGAGGACTACAAGTGGTAGCTTACGTATTTGATAGATTGTTAACAAGAGGTGTGCAGGCTAATCAATTACCTGGTCGTACCCGTGCAGCTAGAGAATGGTATCGTAATGAAGCTGAGCAAATTACTGTTACCCCAACAAAGTTAATTCGTGAAAGCGGATCAAAAATTGTCAGAGGATATGAGATAGGTGAAATGATGTTATTTAATTATGACCCTAAGCTCAAACAACAATTACCATACTATGATACATTTCCATTAGTTTTCCCAATCGAACCGAGAGACAACGGCTTCTTAGGGATAAACTTACATTATCTACCGTTACGTCAAAGAGCTAAACTAATGGACGCTTTATACTCTTTGAGAAGCAATAATAGATATGATGAGAAAACTAAACTCAATATAAGCTATAAAATTTTAAAAGCTTCTTCAAGATATAAATTATTTAAGCCCTGTGTGAAACATTATTTAAATAAACAGATAAAATCAAGACGAATTAAGATAGACTCAGTAGAATGGGACATGGCATTATTTTTACCGCTGCAAAGATTTCAGAAAGCAAGCGCTGGCCGTGTTTATTCAGACAGTCTTAGGATGGCAAGTTAATGGCATTTAGCGTATCAGAATTTAGTGGACAAATTAACAATAGAGCGGTTGCAAAACAACATAGCTTTGATTCTCTTATTACGTTCCCAGCTCGAATGGCAATTCCGGCCGGCGGAGGAGCAGCTATTAGCGAATTACGTTTTAGAGTAGACTCAGCCGAGATACCAGGACGCTCTATTCAGACTATTCAAAATAAGCCTTATAATACTGGTCTTACTCACAAAATTGGTTATGATGTAACTTATCCAGAAGTTACAATGTCTATAACTTGTGGTTCTGATCTAGCAGAAAAGAGTTTATTCACCGCATGGCAAAGTTTAATTATAGGTAAACATAATACTAACCAACCATATCAAAGAAATATGCGTATCGGCTATTATAAAGATTATGTTTCAACTGTAGAAATAAATCAGTACAACGAAGCCGGGTCAGTCTCTCATAGTGTAACTTTAGTAGACGCATATCCTGTAACAGTTAACTCAATGCCTTTGAGCTGGGCAAGTGAAGAAGTTCATAGAGTTACTGTTCAATTTGCGTATTTACATTTTATTGAAAATAATATACCTGCGTCGTCAAGTTCAACTGCTCCATTTATTAATGATCTTGGCCAGTCTGTGAGAAATGGTATATTAGGATTTGCTACTAACTTAGCGCTAGGAGCAGTAAATAGATCAGTGAATAGAGCAACAAACGGAGCAGTAAGTATTGGCTCACAAGGCATTGGTATTAGAGTAGGTTTTGGTTTTTAATTTTATATAAATGGAGGCATTATGGCTTTACCACAAATCGCGGCACCTGAATTTGAAGCGACAATTCCATCAACCGGTCAGAATATATTTTTCAGACCATTTTTAGTTAAAGAAGAGAAAGCTCTCTATATGGCAATGGAGGGTGGAGAACAAGGGGAAATAATTAACGCAGTTGTTAATGTATTATCAGCTTGTATTAAAGATGATATTGATGTTAATACATTATCTTATTTTGATATTGAATATTTGTTTTTAAAGCTACGTGCTAAATCAGTAGGTGATGTAGTTACTTTAAGATTTAGGCATGGCGGTGAAGATCCTGAATGCAGGCATGTTCAAGAAATTAACATAGACTTGGACAAAGTTGAATTAGAAAGATATGATGATCATACTGATAAAGTTATGATTACTGAAGATGTTGGGGTAAAACTTAAATATCCTAATCTTGATTCAGCTAGACAATTAGGTGGTTTAAACACAAATAATTTAGATGACGTATTTACTTTTTTAACTGATTCTGTTGAGTATATTTTTGACAAAGAAACTGTATATGAAGATAATACAAAAAGTGATATTAAGGACTGGTTAGAGAATTTAAATCAAAACCAATTTGAAAAAATTATGTCATTCTTTAATACTATGCCAAAGCTTGTTAAAGAACTTTCATATACTTGTGATGCATGTGGAAAGGAAGAGAGTATTAAGATAGAAGGACTTCAAGGTTTTTTCGGTTAAGCCTCGGTCATGATAGCCTGGCTAACCTTTATTATGTTAACTTTGCGTTAATGCAACACCACAAATATTCATTAACCGAGTTAGAAGAAATGATACCATTTGAAAGAGATATCTATCTAAATATGTTAATACAACACTTAGATCAAGAACGAGAACGGTTAGCAAAAAATGGCTGAGGCAACATTACCAAACGTCAACCCAGACGGTAAAAAAATAGTAGACGATACTGAGAAAGTAAAAGAGCACGTCTCTGATATCTCTTCTCATACCAAAGAGTCTATTGTTAATGAAATAAATGGTCTGGAAAGATTAAAGACTATTGGTAATTTATTGAATGATATCCAAGCTTCTTTATCAGAAATGCTTATGTTTTTTCAAGGAAGAGCTGATATTGAAGATGCTAATCGTCGGTTTGATCAAGCACAAGATGCAGAAGACCGTGCTGAAAGACAGCGTGCTGGAGCAGGTAAATCTTCTGGCCAAGCAAAACCAGTAGCAATTGCTAAAACTGATTTACCAGGATTAGGCGGAATTTTAGGAATCCCCGCGCTTGCTGCTATTGTTACAAGTATATTTGGTTCAGATGAATATATGCGTATACCAGCATATCTAACTGCTCTTGGTCAATCGATTCGACTCTTTACTAAAAACTTAATGAATCTTCCAAGAAGATTTGCTGCATTAAGTACTTTATGGGAGAGAGGAACTAAAACTTTTTCAACGTTTATGGGTAGATTGTTTACAGGTGGGTTTTTTAAACCTCTCGTAACGTCTATGAGTCAAAGTATATCTGGTTTTATTAAAAGTTTTACTAACCAGTTTAGAGTTGCATTTGATCCTAAAGCTGGTGTATGGCGCAACTTAACTACTGGGCGCTTTATGCAAGCACCAAATGCATTTGTACAAACTATAGTTAGAATAAAAGATTGGTTCGTTAGCATTGGTAAAATGTTTGCTCCTGTAGGAAAATTATTTGCAAATATCACTAAAGGGGTAGGAGGCTTTTTAGCAGCGATCGGTAAATTTTTAGCTCCAGTTAAAAGCCTGGCTACTGGTATGCTTCGTTTACTAGGAAAGCTTGCTCTACCTATCACTCTAATATTTGCAGTTATAGATGGTATAACCGGCTTTGTTAAAGAATTTGCTCGAACAGGATCAGTACTAGAAGGTCTCAAAGGAGCGTTTACCGGTATTGTCGAAGGCTTTGTTAATACATTAATAGATTTTGTAGGTGGAGCTATATCTTGGCTTTTAAGTAAGTTGGGGTTAGATTCTCTTGCAGGATTTGTAGACCGGCTAACAGAAGATTTTACTAACTCTGTATCTCAAGTAGCTAACGGTGTTGGGGATTTTATAGTTGGTATATTCCAATTCGATGGTAAGAAAGTTCTCGCAGGACTCGGAGATGTGTTTCAAGGCACATTAGGTTTCTTTGCAAACATATTAGCTGCTCCTATCGATGCTGCAGTTGCATTTTTAAATGATATATTTGAATTTAGAGATGAAGATGCACCACCATTCAGTCTTGTGGATTTAGTTACAGAAAAGTTAGGACAGGTCTGGGAATGGTTAGGTGAATTGTTTGATCCTCAAGCAATATTAAGAGCACTTCTACCTGAAGTAGGCTCTGCTGCATCTAAGTTAGTACCTGATGCATTGTATAGACAAGCTGGAATTAATCCAGAAACTGGTGAAATAGAAACCGAACAGCAAAGAGTAACAAGAGAATCTCAGGCCACGATGGATGATGCTCAAGAGCAAATTAATATGCTTGAAGAGTCTAGAAGTAGATTGACAGAAGGGCATGACCAAAATATTGATCGGATAGAGAAAACTATTGAACTTCTGAAACAGCAAAGAGAGACAGCTCCTGAGACTGGAGGGTTTTTTACTACAACAAAAAGTGATATAGATGAAAAGATTGCTGATAGGGAAAGGGAGTTAGAGGTTGTACGAGGTAATAGACAACAAGTAGTAAGTAACTTAGACGAGAGAATAGCTGAACAACAAAATATAAGAAGATCAGCTGCTAATAGAATAACTGGTTTCGGTGATGTACCTCAAGGTAACGGTCAACCAACTGTTAGAGTAATGACCAACGACGGGCTTAAAGATCTAACTGCAGAACAAGTTAGACAAGGCAGAGAAGACGGTACAATTAAACGTAGCTTAGCTAGTGAAGCACTTCTAGAGCTTGGAGACCAAAGACAGCAAAGTGAAGCAGCAGGTAGTACTCAAAGCACACCATTTGATAGTTTACAAGCTGGTGATTATATTACTGAAGATATGTTAGAATATTTGCCTGAAGATGTTATGGGTGGTAATTTAGAGCCAGAGCATATAGAATTCATGAAAAGAGAATTCATAAAACGAGTACCATCTGTAAGTGTTGGTAGTAGAGAACTATCTACAGCACAAATTATTAGTACGGTTGAGGATGCTCTTTCTAATGTACCAGGAGAAAAGAGAGGAATGGATCTCGGTACTACTGATACTTCTGTCAAAGCAGATGGTAAGAGAGGAATGGATCTCGGTACTACTGATACTTCTGTCAAAGCAGATGGTAAGAGAGGAATGGAAATTCCCGGTCAAAGCCAAGCTGTACAAGTACCTTCAGAAGAAAGTTCTGATTCAATAATGGATTCTTTACGAGCTGCTATGCTTCAAAGAGAATCTAGTGGTGATTATACAGATTATAATGTATACGGTTACCAAGGCGGTTATCAATTTGGAGCTGCTGCTTTAGAAACAATTGGGTATCTAAAAGAAGGCGCTTCAAAGAGGGGTAACAGCGCAATGAAGAACCCAGAGAACTGGACAGGTAAAAACGGTATTAAAAGTCTTCAAGACTGGCTTGGTGCACCAATGGTGCAAGATATGGCGTTCAATGAACTAGCTGCCTTTAATGAGAAAGAGCTAAGACGTTTAGGTGTTATTGATGAAAATACACCACCAGAACAAGTTGCTGGTTATCTTGCTGCTGCTCATTTATTAGGACCAGGCGGGGTAGCAGAGCAAGGCCTTGGTGGTAAAGATGCTTTCGGGACTTCAGGTCAAGAATATTATGATCTCGGTGTTGCAGCTGCAAGCGGGGCCCAACCTAGTGCAGACTCTGCTCCGATGCGAATTCGTATTACAGAAGGTACTGAAATTGCACCTCCAGCTGCTGCACCTAGCGCGACTGCTGCGCAAGACAGTACATTTAAATTAGCCGGTATGGACTTTTCTGGTCAGATGGGCTTTACTGAAATGTATGATAAGTTTTATGGTGGTGATGGTAATTTGTTTAGTAGTGAAGGTCTTTTTTCTAGAAACCCTCTTTCAGGAAAATCTTTTGAAGAGGCGTTTGCGTTAACTACAGGACGTAGCATTCAAGAAGTGGATGCCGCTAAAGAAGAAATATACAGACGATATCAAGGCCCTGATGACTTTAGTTTAATGGGCAAAGCTGTAAATAACGGTTCTACATCTGTTGCAGCTGCAAGAGAGGATAGAATGGGCGGCAGTGCTGCAGTTGTATCAGCACCAACAGATAATAGTACAAACGTAACTAATATATCTAATCAGACACATGTCAATTCTGCCAGCCCGAGAGCAACTGAACCTACTATAATGTCTACAATCAATTGTGGATATGGAACTTCTTTCGGATAATCAAAAAGGGGGCCTTCCTAGGTGCCCCCTTTTCTATCTGTTTGTTTCGAAGTACAGCACCCGGCTAGCTTTCCATTCGGTACTAGCGACTCACCGACCATACATGAGCTGCAGACTCATGCATGGATTTTTAGTCGTCAGCTGCTAACTTTTCAAAGAAAGACATGCTGTCGTCATCATCGTCATCAGTACTAGATGCAAATGAAGGTGCAGGAGCAGCTTTTTGAGCTGGTGCACTCTCAATTTCAATTTCATCTGCTTTAGTTGTGCTACCAGATGAACCATCAAGACCAAGTACACGATTTAGTTTAGCTTTAAGCTCATCATAAGACTTAAAGTTTTTAGGATCAAGAAACTCTTGTAGAGAGTTTTCTGACTTCCAGATCTTCTCAAGTTCACCATCATCATCAAGAAGAGCAGAAGGAGAATCAAACTCAGACTTATCGTAGTTACGATAACCTTCTACGTTACGAATCTTTAACTTAAAGTTCGCACCCTCCCAAAGATCAAAAGGATTCATTGGCTTTTCATCTTCAAATTCTGGATTCATAGCTTCATTGAGCTTGTCAAAGATCTTTTTACCAAACTTATAAAGGAATACTTTTCCTTCATTAGCTGGATTAGATGGATCTTTTACTACGTAAATATTAGCGTAGTAGTTTAGACGACGCTTCTGCTTACGTACAAGATCCTTATTAGACTCAATACCTGAATTCCACAACATTGAGTTATGTTCAGATACAGGATCTTTCTTATTAATAGTAGTTAGAGACTCTTCAATATACCAGCCACCTGGTCCTTGAAAGCCATGATTAAAGATGCGCACCCAAGGAAGATCTTCACCTTCTGGTGCAGGTAGAAAACGAATAACAGCATAGCCGTTACCAGCTTTATCTACTTCAGGTTTCCACCAGCGATCATCAACCGCAGGGCCGCTACCATCATTAGTATTAAGCTTATTAGTTTCTGAGATGAGTGCTTCGAGTGAAGACTTACGAGCCGATTTAAGCTCAGCGAAAGAACTAGTCATATATTTCTCCGTATGCGATGTATAGTTTCTTATCCACAATAATCATAACAACATGTATATTTAGCTAGTAAATACACTTTTCATAATCTTTCTGTAAGCTTGTAGGTCAACTTGCAAGAAAGGTTTATACTTGTTAGATTTATCTCTAACTGTATAATACATTATATCATCTTTTAGATGAGAGTTCCACTGTTTTGTGAAATTTAATATCCCATCCATGATAGTAAATGTTTCAAGGCTAATATGGCCACCAAGTTGCCAACCAAGTAAACGAGGATGATTGGACCCCAAAACTCTAAAAAATTCATCAAACGTGATATCTTTGTATTCGATTTCATTTTGTATTTTCTCACATTCCGTTTTAAAGGTATACTTTAAACTTTCAATACGTTTACGCCATTCTAAATATTTTTTTTCGCTTTCAGATCCAACAAGAGAACCAGACCAGCTACTATCATTGTCGAGAAAATTTGCGACAAAGAAATAGACGAGCTCGTTATTGCGATAATTTCGCTCCAGTTTAGCGAAGAAAAATTTATCACGTCTTTTGAGGAAACTATCATTTGATACTTTCAGCTTTCCATTATATTTAAAATAATCATAATCAGTATTGAAGTGATTTCTGATCGCTAGATAAGTTTTATAAGCGTTCAATCCTTCATACACATTATTCATTACACAGGCAACTTAGCAGATTTCTCTTTTAAACAATTCATATCTGAAGCTTCAGCTTCTATTTTTTTCTTAATAATAGTGTTAATTAACTTAGCACCAGTCTCTATTTCTATTTCATTTTTCTCACAATACCATAGTACAGCATCAAAATAAGTTATTCTTTTTTCTTTTACTACCTGCTCGATCTTCATCGAAAAGGCTTGAGTGTTCATTATTTCAACCATCTTTACGCTCGATATCCTCCTCTATACATTTTTCTCCATATTGTATCTCTACAATATGAGCAGGGGTAGAACCTATATTAGTAGTCTTATGCCACACCCCTGCAGGAATAACATATTGAGTATGTTCTGATAGCATTTGTATTTGCCATTCTTTATTTGGAAATACTAAACTAATTTCAATATCACCTTCTAAAACATACCAGAATTCTGATCTATATAAATGTTTCTGATTACTTAAACTACAACCTGGATTAATAACAAGCTCTTTTACTTTTTGGCCTATACGAGGCTGCTTGTCATCTAATACTCTCCAATAACCCCAGTCACGCTCTGTCTTTTGAGTTTTCCATTCATCTAATATCCAACTAGATGAATTCTTCTTATTACTACCGCCAACATCATGTACAAAATCAACCCAGGGCATTTGACCGTAAGTTTTAAACTCAGGTGTGTTGTTTTGATTTCTATCACCACCGTTAGCGAATATCACTTTATCTCCTGATGGTATTTTTGATAGTAGCCTGTAAATAGCATTACAAGCTGAATCGTCATTATCATTAAAAGAAATAATCCTATCTACACATTTTAGCTCTTGAATAATAGCTTTACGTTCTTCAAAAGGTAAAAAAGGTCGTCCCTTCTTTCTAGTTAACCATTCGTCTGAATTTAAACCAACAGTTAAAGTATTACCTAATTGCTTAGCAGCTTTAAAATAATCTATATGACCAGAATGAAGAGGATCAAATCCTCCAGTCACTAAAACATGTCGCATTACTTCTGCCTATAAAAAATATGAGAACCTACTCTTGTAACTCGAGTAAACTGATTAGACCATTCCGGTGATACATAATTAGCATGATAATGAGTAGCGCCTTCTGTAATACCGATGTAAGATTCGGCAAGATAGATCTCTTTAGCTACGGCTAGTGATCTTTCCCACGCTTCATAATTTTTAGGATTATCAGATTTACCATCACACCACCAGCTAAACTGACACTTATGTCGGATAGGGTTACCGTTTGAATCATAATAGCCTTGCTTAACTACTTTACAAACTGTATTAGGATAGTTAGAACTTTTAACTCTGTTAAGTACTACATCAGAAACTGCTACGGCGTCTGCTAAAGATACAGCATGAGTCTCAAAATATATGTTAAGAGCTAAGCATTCAACCTCAGCAGCTATTTGTCTATTATACTCTTCACTTGCAAGATCTATATTGTTTTTTGCAAGTAAAGAAGATGATCCAATAGCTATCGAAATAGCTAAAGCAATAGTTAAAACTTTATTCATTTGTATCTCCTGCTCATCATACCATATTATTATAGTATGACCCTCTACAAATGGCAACTAAAAAAGGGGGCGTACCCCCTTCTTTAAATGGTTATGTATTTATATTAGAATGAGAATGTAGCACCTACAACAATATCATTCATTTCATCTTTTTCTAGATCATAACCTGTCTTAGCATATATTTCTACTTGTTCCATCATCATTTTAGAAATTTCAAAATCTAGAGTAGGGTTCTTATCACCTAGAACAAATTCTTCATTGTAAATGGCAATATCACTTGATGCTGTCAAGTCTAGATTCCACATTGTGTAGTTTAGCTCTGGTGTTGTTGTTAGAGTTAATACTTCTGATTCTGTATTATATTCTGTTGTTGTCTCTATACCCCAGCTTATACCAGTGGCACCAATCTCATTTGCAAAAAGAGAGCTAGCAGTTAATGTTGTTGCGACTGCTAAAGGTAAAACATATTTCATTTATTTTCTTTCTTTGTTGTTACTTAAAGAGGGAGGGACCGAAGTCCCTCTTCTGTTTCCAAGCCACCTCAACGGCTCATAGGATTATGCTGCTAGAGCAAATTCCTGAGGTGCAAAGTTATCGTTTGCATTTGTAGTGATTGACCAATAACGCAGTCATCCGGTTAACTCCACTTCACTTTCACACCTGTCGATCCTATTTCGACCCCATCATAAACACACTCAGCAAATGTACTTATGGTGGAGTCGCCGGGTACCGCCCCCGGGTCCAGTATGTGTCCACGTTGCTTCAACGTTAACAATTTTATTTATTTTTTTATAGCTTTATTTTTGTAACTATAGAAAAATAAATTAGATGTATGGTATTTTTACCATACTATGCAATCAAATCGTAAATAGCTCTCCAGTTCTTTACGATTGTTACATCTTTATTATTATGGTTCATATTATGTTTATGTTCCATAAGATAAGTTTGAAGACCAAGTCGAGCACCTAAATCTGCATTCTCAGGCTTATCTTCAATCCAAATCATTCCTGAGTCTTTATAGGGCGCTAGAGCTTCATCTTTATCAGCTCCAGTATCAAGACAAACAACTTCATCAATGGCTGTACCAAATAACTTAAATAGATTCTTTTGTCTTAAACGTCCAGCGTGTTTATTGAGACTCAATGAAGTAATGACACGAAATATAAAACCATGTTCTTCATGTAGACGTCTGATATAATGCATAGCATCACGCAGAGGAGGTAAGAAGCCAATAGCAGCTGATTCGTTAAATGCACGTACAAGAAGATCTTTTTCTTTCTTCTCTAGTCCGTAGCGAGCCTCTACATCGTAATGGTCCCGAGTTAAAGGTGTGTAGCCTTTCTCTTCCATCCAACAATCGAAAGCGTACTCCCAGTTAAGAAGTACACCATCGGCATCTGTTAATATCACATTATTCATAATAATATCTCCTTATTTCATACCATATTATAATCACAAAAATAAGGAAGTGCAACTATTTTTTCCACTCAAACGCATTATCTTTATATTTACCGTCTGCATAAACCCAATGTAAGAAACTTTGAAGATGTTCATCGCTTCGTGTTGGATCTCTCCAATGCCAGCTTCCATTGCTGTTATCTTGTCCCCAGAATAATATAGCATCCCCCATGTTAGTATTAATTGTAGTTATTTCTTCTGGTAAGCAATGCTTCTTATCTTTATCTGAAACATAAAATTTTTCAATTTCAGATCCGGTTTGAAATATATTTAATGTTAGAGATATCTCACAAGAATCTCTATCACGATGAGAGATTAACTCAGTATTTTTTGTATAAACTCTAGAGTAGGTGTATGACGGTAAAACATCTTTTTTTAAAATATTAGACACCACGGGTGTTAATGTATTTAATATTGATATAGACAGCGCGTCATTATATAAACCAAGAGTAAAATTATCATGCGGTATTATATTATCTGGCGGCTTAGAACTCTCTGTCTCATTAATCCAATTTTGTTCTAAATAAAATTCATTAAAGACAGTTAGAGTAATTGGAGAAAAAAGATTAATAAGTTTATAAGCTACAATTTCGTCACGATAATCGTAAACCGGTTCAATATTAATTTTTTCTTCTATCATTTTTTACCTTTAAAAAAGAAGGGGCCGTAGCCCCTTTAGTTAAGCTGCTTCAGCAAACTCTACGGCTTTTTCTAATGCCATATTTTTGCGATCTTTATTGACACCTAACCAGGCAGAGTTTAGTCGAGAATCTTGACTACGGCCAAGCTCATGATCAACAAGGTATGTGACAGAATTAAAAGCTTGCCACCAAGTACCTTTGCCGAATTCGGCTCCTGGCTGAATATCAACTATTTCAAATGCACGGTTAGCATTACGTGAAAGTGTCTTATCAGCATCTTCTTTCTTAGAAAAATTAGGAAAGACAACATTAAGATACTCTTTAAATGACTCATCGTTAAAGCGCTTGCTGGCCAAGAAAGATGCCATTGTCTCATACTGAGCAAGCTTCTTACGAGTAAGACCAATTGCCTCTTTCATTTGTTCAGCGTCAAATACTTTACGATGGTTCTGAGTTGATTTAACATCAGATGCTGAGCCAAGAGCAAATGATAAAGTGTTATTACATACAACTCGAATAGGGGTAGAGCGGACGTGAATGCCGTTTCCGAACGTGTGCGGATTGACGAGGAGGAGATACTGTTCCGTCACATCGTCGTTAAACAAAGCAAACTGATCTTTCATTTTAGCAAGACCCCAGACAACCTGGCCGTCCTTCAATGAACCTGCAGTATGCATTTCCAGTTCATTGCGCTCTACGAACTCCTCAAAGATAGAAAACGCATCAACATTCTGACACGGCTCCCATCCATCGGAGACTGTTGACAGGAATTGTTGATCAGTATCTCTAATCAAAGCAAATTTTCCTGTCGCAATTTCATTATCGCCAATGCGATAAAAGGTAGGCTGCTTACTAACCGTCCAATCAAGACCAGCAGCCGCAATCATCTCATCTACAGTGAGATCATCATTAACTTTAACACCAAGACCATGCCAAGGAACTTCACCAGCATAAGCCATCGTTTCAACCATATGTGCCATAATATAATCCTCCTCAGGATGTTTATTCAACTTACTATATTAATATAGTATCTTCTTGACAAAAAGGCAACTGGTTTATTGCCTTTTTTAAAAGTTTTTTGTCAGCTAACACTAATACATCTAACAAGTCAGCTTTCTCTTTCAAGTAGACTTCAGCAAACTTAGGATCGTGCTCTACAATACTTGTAGTGTTACTTATTAAGTCAGCTACTTTAATAGTTTGAGCAGCTTTTGAAGCTTTAGCTAAATGATCCCGGTCTTTAGCCTTTCTAACAGCTCTGTTACCGTCAGATGGTTTAGATATATCTGTCAACTCATCCACTAACTTTCCTACTACAGGACCAAACTTGTCATGTATATCGTCGCTAGTGAAAGGAGTATCTTCTACAACATCATGTAAGACAGCAGCTATTAACATCTCTTCCGTATGATCTACTGACTTAACAATATCGACAACTTCTAAAGGATGCACAATATAAGGCTCGTTTGTATACTTCCTTACTTGCCCTTTATGAGCCATTGTTGCAAATGATATTGCAGAAGATAAGGTCATTAAACTTTCATTCCTTCGCCTGACAGCATATAGTTAGTAGCAAATTGATCTACTTTAAAGGCTGCATTGATTCCTTTAAGCTGACGCAACGCTTTTTCTTTGGTTTCTTTTTTAGCATGGCTTTGCTCAATAAGTTTAGCCATAGCTTCTTGCTTGGCCAAGAGACTCATAGCCGTCCAAACACTTTCAAGTTCTTTAGTTAGATCTTTCATAACGCCCTCGAATTATCGATTATTATATATAATCGTGTTAGTAGCGCCGCCGGTACCATATACAGTACCCTTACGCAAAAGATCATATACTGCACCAGCACTACGACCATCTTTCATAGAACGAACAGAGTTGATTCTATTCTGAATGCGAACAGCTTCTCGATGCGCATCGCTAATACGACGATCATTGATTACTTGTTGATGAGTAATGACCTGATTAGGTACATGAACTTGTTGATTCTGATTTACATCAGCACCAGAGTTAAGAACCGAGTTCAACAAAATAACAGCTAAAATATCTTTCACAATCTTCTCCTCTTATTGATTGGCTTCGAGTTGATCTGCAAGGTCGTTGAAAGTATTGTACCAATCATTAGGTATTACTTTATCAGCTTCGCCTGCATCCATATGAATATCAGCATCTACAAAGTTCCAGTTAATAGAACCGTCTTCGTTAAGGTTCTCAGGATTACGAACCGCTGCATTAAAGCTAGCAGTAAGTTCTGAAATCGTTGCTACGTTGTTACTCATAATGTATCTCCTCATTTGATACATATATTATAGTCACGAGAAATCAAAAGATCAACTGTTTTTTTCATAAAAAAACCTATTGAAATCAATGAGTTAGAAAAAAAATAAAAAACTCAATAAAATCAATAGGTTATAACTCTATGATATTTAACTAATTTAGTTACGTCTCATCTTAGCGTATGCTTCCGGATCGTCTCCTCGTCCAACTGGGACGAAGTTTGACTTGTGCATTCCTGCGATTCCGATAATATAGTCTCCTGAATAGACTGGGGACTCTTTTCGCGCAGCCGATTCAGGTACGCTGTTCGACGATTCGAAAGAGCTAATCTTTGCCGTAGTACGGTGGTATGAAGCTTTCGGTTCATAAGGAACAAACTCCCGTTTTACTTTTTTAGTTTTACCAGAAACATATCTAACATAATCATCTAACGTCTCAAACTGAGCTGCATGGCAATGAGTCTGTCTCATTCGTTTATTATATTGCCGCCACTCGAGCTCGAACTTGTTCATATCAATTCTTTTCTTAGACTTGCGCTTCTTAGATCCATGAACCACAACGCCTTTAATCATATGCATACTCACGCAGCTTCTCCTTCAAACCAAGCAGGTACATTACCTGACTTCCATTTTGCGATATCTGATTTATACTTATTATAGTAACTTTTGTAAGCAAGTTCAACATCTTTTTGCTTACATTCATCAGGCATTGCTTGAGCGAACTCAGTTATTAAACCGTCTTTTAAGTTGTCAGGAAATCTATGCAGAAAGAATCTAAAGTCAGTATCAGCTTTGTGCTCACGTCCATATCGATTTCGATACTCATCGCACAAACCAATAAAATGATTGAACGTCCATTCGTAGTTGCCTCTTGATTCTCTTAACCAGATATTACATGGATGATTAATATGAGAAGCTTTATACAATAGCTGTTCTCTTTCATCATATAAACGCCATCTTTTTATTCGACGACCATTTTTAGTCAATGCCAAATACATTTCACCGTCGAGCAATCTATGACATGTAGACAGTAACTGAGCGGTTTCAGTCACCATCTTTACCACATGCTTATCACACATCTGAAGAGCCGCATAATACGGGTTCCGATCCAAAACAAATATATTCATAGTTAAAAAGAGTATTGTTTATTCAATTGAATTGTTTGACCGACAGAATAATTTCTATCAGTAACTGATGTAATAGTAGAATTATCTACTTCGATAGTAACTTTATAACCAGCATGTCGTTCTTGAAGCTCGGTCAAGTATTCGGTATAACAACGATTCTCTTGACGATAGCCAACGATATTACTATTGTTGTTTCTTTTCTTAGCAACATCAGCGCCAATAATAGCACCAAGTACAGTGGCCGCATCTCTACCACTTCCACCACCAATCTGATTACCAAGAGCTCCACCAATCACTGCTCCTACGATAGTATCATTAGTAGAATTTCTACCACCATAGATAGGAACATCAACTGTATGGCAACTAGTATGTGGTCGCTCAACACTTACAACTTGTGTTAGAGGTTCTACAGCTACAACAGTACCGGTAACAGACTGTGTAATATTTTGAGCTTGAACGCACCCAGATGTGAAAGTAAATAATAGACAACCAGTAATAATGTTTTTCATAAATTTTCTCCTTTGATATTTCTATTATATGATATAATAATATCAAATGCAACTATATTATTTGTTTCCAGCAACCAGTTCTTTTTATATCTTCATATTGATTTTCAAGTATATCCATACCTAAAGAATATCGAACACCAAACCTATCTCTAACAGGAGAGGTCTTATGCTTAATAAAGGATGGAAATATAGTTAAATCACCCTCAACGTTATCAATGTATATAATTTTACAATCATCAAATACATTAGACGGTGCTTTATATTCAGTAAATGTTTCTATACCACTACATTTTAAAAAATAATTAGCACTTAAACTTGATATGTTTGATAAGTTGTTATGATAGTGATATGAAAGATAGTCTAATCTTTCTACTTTATTACTCCAACATTGAATATATGTTGGTTGAGATTTAAAATTAAAAATTTGTTCTTTATAATGGATTATACATTCGCTAACAAATTGCTGTAAACAATTTATACTTTCATATTCATTAAAGTCAAATATATTATAATTTCTAAAATTATGAGTATTAAGACTCTGTGTATTTGTTTCACCGTCCTGCTCAGCAAAGCTTTCTGGTTTGTTTCTTAAATAAAAAGATTCTATATCATCTACAATATCAACTAATTCATTTTTAAATTTATCGGCGTGTGCAAAGCTATAGCTAACAATAGGCACACTTATATTAATAAAGCAGCTTTCAAACTGCCACCCTATCGGTTTTATATCTTTAATTAGACTAGTCATTTACACAATCAAATCCGCTCATTGCATGTCTTTGACCTACCGGTCTAATACCTATATTAAATGCTATACTAATTCTAGGTTCTTCTTTATTATCGTTTTTCTCCACGCCATGAACAACATCAGGCCAGAAGAAAATAGCTTCACCTTCAGATACATCTATTTTAGTATCATAATTAGTGTTAAATAAATTATTTAAATATGTATATCTCTTTTCTCTAAAATATAACCTACCGCTATTTTCTGGAACCTTAACATAATAAGCCCCAGATAATATTTCTGGTGCATATGGTGGTTTAGTTAAAAGCATTTCATCTGTTTTCTCTACAAATTCAGTATATGTTGCTCTAGAATGATGATGAGGATTATTATTAGTGCCGTAATAATTTAAATTTAACCAGTAGTAAGTATGTAAATCAAACTCGCTTCTAGGATTATTATCATCTACTATTTGCTTAGCACAAGCTATTATTGCATCATCTAAGTGCTGCATCCATTCTAATTTTTTTATATCAATATAATGAGCTTGCCAACCACCTTGATTAGATCGATCCCACCCCATAGTGTAGTGATATGTGCTGAGATTAATTATATCTTCAGAAGCATACTTGTTTATCTCTGCACTATTTTCTAATTTATACTTAATATATCTGTCAGTAACTTTCAACATCTATACGCCTATCTTCTTTTTGGAGCTCTGTTATTCTGTGCATTATAGAATTTACAACTTTATTATGCTCTCCATTATGATTTTGATCAATTAAATTCGCATATTCAATTAATAATAAATCGTGTTGTTTTTCTTCTTCTATACTTCTATAGCTCTCTGGTGTTCTATCTAACGTGCAAAAAGTAAATGCTAACTCTTCAGCAGCTGGGCCAATTATAGATTTTATATTATCTCTCTCTTTTATATCTACAGCATTATTATTATATGTTGCAGAGCCGTATATAGAATGACATAATCCTGCTAATCTAACATATCTAGGCGCGCCTATTTTTTTTAAAATAGTATAAGTACCAACAAGATGATCAAATAAACTTTGATTGTAATGAGGTAAAGCTTTAGTTATTTTTTTTACCTGGTCTATTATAAAATTATCGTCTGGTTGAAAATTAATATTTAAAACAAAACGATATGTATGGTCTACCGGTCGAGTGCTAGCATGATCAATCAGACCATTAAAAATTATATATTTGCCTTTTTGTGGAGATGACCTATTAATAATATTATCGCCGTCATATAACAATGTATCACCATCACTATCATTTAGATATAAAATCATAGCATTGTGATCAAAGTCTTGATCAATATGTTTATTATTATAGGTTATATGATTTGAATCTTTTAGCAAGCAGTTTAATTTTATTCTAAAAATGTCCTCTACTCTATAATCAGGTATAGACATAACAACATCTTTTACAGCTTGTAAAACTTCATCTGATGTGACAACACCTTCTTCTTTAATAATAGGGTGTACTAACCCCGGACCGTCTTCTTCCCGCCCTGTTATATTCTTAACAAGCTTCCATGGAAAATCATTATCATTAATTATATCACATAAACGGTCCAGTTTATGATTATTAATAAAACCTGTATACATTAATTTGTTTTTGCAAAGCCTACTGTTTCTCTTTTAATATCATTATGATTAAATTCTGCCCAATACAGCTCAAAAGCTACACCATCTTCAATACATTCGAACTGATGAAATACACCAGGTTTAACTTTTGTATATTGTCCAGCTTCTAAGATGGTTTCATCAACTAAGTCATAATCGTTTTGCCAGACACGAACAATCATAGAACCAGACTCAACATAAAATCCGTTCCATTTATATTCGTGAAGATGTTTTGAACAAACACCGCCTGCTTCCATTTCAATTCTATGAAATTCTAAAACACCATTAGCTTCTACAAGCTCTGTTGTGCCCCATACCTTACCTGCTTTCATTCCACTTCTCCATATCTTCTGGTGTGTTAATCTCTACACCATTAAAATCTACATTACATACACCTATCGTTGTTCCATTATCTAACCAACGAAGCTGTTCAAGTTTTTCTATCTTTTCATGCTCTGACTCCTCTTTAGGATAGCATGTCAAAGCCTGCTTAGTATATCCATACACGCCTAAATGATGTGAGCCATAATTAGTACCCCGGCCAAACCAGAACGCATAAGATCTATTATGAATAAGTTTAACTGAATTAGGGTCGGAAAGCAACTCTTTTTTCATTTGCGTATATGCGGTTGCAACTTCCCACCCGTCATTTAGACAATTAACAACAGAGTGAATAATATCAGATGTAATATCTGGCATGTCACCTTGCACATTAATATACTGATCATAATTTGTGTATGCTAATGCCTGAGTACATCTTTCTGTACCGTTTACACAATCTTCTGTGTAAATCACATGCTTTTCATCAAATAATTTTCCTATACGAGTATCATCTGTAAGAATATATGTATCATAACCAGTTCTATAGCATTTGTCAAATACTCGCATGATCATAGGCACTCCATTTAATAGTGCCAACGGCTTGCCTGGAAATCTACTAGATTGGAAACGAGCTGGGATAAGTACTGCAGTATTCAATATCTTTAATCACCTTTTCAAAATCTTCTAATCTTAACATATTAGGACCATCGCTTGGAGCATGATCAGGGTCTGGATGTACTTCTAAAAAGAAACTACGTACACCAAGAGCGGCACCAGCCCGAGCAAGACCAGGAACGTAGGCACGGTCTCCACCAGACGAGGCTCCATTGCCTCCTGGTCTTTGTACAGAGTGAGTGACGTCATAAACAAATTTGTCGCCAAAGCGATCAAGTAAATACTGCATACCAGTGAAATCATTAACAAGAGTGTTATACCCAAAACTAGTACCTCTTTCTGTAATCCATACTTCTTTCGCATCCTCAGTCTTAGACATAATACCTTCTACATCCCAGGGTGCAAGAAATTGACCTTTCTTAATATTTACAATGCAGTCTGTTTCACACGCTCTGCGAATAAGATCAGTCTGACGACAAAGGAATGCTGGGATTTGAATAACATCAACAATATAAGTTAAGTATTGTATTTGATCTACTTCATGTACATCAGTTAGTATTTTAAACCCAGCGTCTTTTATTTCACAAAAGTCTTTAACAGTACTATGTAGACCTAGCCCCCGCTTACCGTTTATAGATGTACGGTTAGCTTTATCAAACGACGCTTTAAAGATATACTCAAAGCCAAACTCATCACAAACTTCTTTACATTTATTAGCAATGTATAAAGACTGTTCTAATGATTCATGCTGACAAGGCCCTGCAATAATTCTCATCGTAAAGTTTTTCCTTCCCAGTAGAAGCTCATAACAAGTCTTTTAGCTTCATCACTTTCTTGAATCATAGCTTGTACTTGTTGAATAGTGAGATTATGACTAGTAGCGTAATGATGAATTGCATCTGTAGTCATTTTATAATCAGCTTGATCTTCTCTTAGTTCTTGCATCTCTTCTTTATACCTCCGCAACATATACGTGTAATATCGCTCTTGTGTCATCCTTGAGTCAATACACTAAATGATTTTACAGAATCAATTCGAAACGAACGCCATCCACTCTTCTCAGTATCCCATACAGGGAGAACTTCTTCATTCAATGCGCGAATCTTTTTTTGTGATAAAGGATCTTCTTTTGTAGCTTGAGGAATAATATCTTCTTGCAAGGTACATTTCATAGAACGTTCACTGCCGTCTTTTTTAGTAAAGACTACAATACAGATATTGCTTTTTAATTTGCGAATTAAATCTTCTCTCATCATATATTCTCCATCTCTAAAGTAAGATTACCAGCTACAGTTATTCTTTCTATATCCGGTGTAACAAAACCTTCTACAGCATGATTTAACCAAGAAGGAAATATAAGTAAATCACCTCTTGTCGGTTTAAAAACTATAGATCGTATATTACCAAATAAACTATCTACTAAGTGCTCCCATTGTTCGCGATCATCTCTTTCTCCGTGGGTAGAAGAATAATCGAACAAAGATGAAATAAACATAATAGTACCAGGGTCAGCTGTTCTACTGGGCCTGGTTTCTTCATATATTACATCTGGCACATCTATATAAAGCACAAACGAGAAGCTACCTGAATGATTATGTAGTGGGTTATAGTCATTAGCTTTTTGATAGTTTACCCATATAGAATCTGGTCGAATCACTGGCTTTACTTTTTTATTTTGACACCACTCATGTAATTTACCAGCATCTGTCTTATTATGTTCATTAGATAAAAAATCTAAATAATTAGCAAATTGTGGTAATAGAATATTAGCTATAGTCTGTTGTTGATCTTCGGTGAAGATAAATTCTTCTGTTAGGACTCCAGCTAGCAGTTTTCTGGCATCATAATCATAATTACCTCTTTGCTCATTACACATGACTTCAATAGCTTGAAGTGTGTCTTCGCTTACCTCTGTTCTAACTAAGCAAGGTCCCCAATGCCACCAATCTAAACTCATTATCTATTCTTTCTCATTATTGCCATTTTATTATAAGAAGCAAGCCACTGCTCTGGTGTCTTTACACTCTGTTTGAGAGACATTTTAAGACCATCTTTAAGAAAGCATTGCTTAAGATACTTAGCCTGTTCGCGACCAACAAAGCGAGAAATCAATCGAACTAAGTCACGACGAAACGATATATCATGATGCATGTTACCGGAACAGTGAGCCAGCTCATGGAGTATCGTATATTGATTATAACCAGAAGGAGCCAGGTCAATATGAGAGCCCCAAGCTCTTCCAGCCCAGCGACGACACTTATTCTTACTCACAGAGATATGCTTACTATTAGCTAATTCCTTCCACAGCTTAGACTTAGTAACACGCTTCACATACTTCTCACATT
>Ga0075477_10000028_pt1 | contig 40520 bp, 38 predicted proteins | sample DEB08_DNA_FD_76338 | JGI IMG/M metagenome (GOLD analysis project Ga0075477, IMG submission 76338) | Aqueous microbial communities from the Delaware River and Bay under freshwater to marine salinity gradient to study organic matter... | ecosystem: Environmental > Aquatic > Marine > Coastal ...
GAGCAGCAGGCGAGGGACTGAGGGCGTGGTCGCTCGGGGGAGCCCAACGCGTCTCCGCCGGACGTTCGCTGCGGCCCCTCCATGGGCCTTCGCTCACTCGAGGTTCTGCTCGCTCTCGCCCTCCAGGCTCCGCTCGCAGAACCACACCGTCGGATCCGCATCGGGCTCCCCCTCGCTGCGCTGGATGGTGGTGCGCTGACTGAGCCCCGCGACTGACAGGCGTGGTCGCTCGGGGGAGCCCAACGCGTCTCCGCCGGACGTTCGCTGCGGCCCCTCCGTGGGCCTTCGCTCACTCGAGGTTCTGCTCGCTCTCGCCCTCCAGACTTCGCTCGCAGAACCACACCGTCGGATCCGCATCGGGCTCCCCCTCGCTGCGCTGGGTGGTGGTGCGCTGACTGAGCCCCGCGATTGATGGGCGTGGTCGCTTGAGGGTGCGGCGTCGGACGGCGGGTGGTGGGGCCGTGGTCAGAGCGTGTTTCTGGCGTTTGGGAGGAGATGGGCGTCTGCTACCGTCCCTCCCGCATGAGCCCGGCTTCGCGGAGGTCAGCACGCCGGTCCTTTGGAGGGACGTGGCTGCACAAGAGCAGTGGAAGACCGCGAAGCGACGCTGGCTGGTGGCTGAGGTGAGTGAGAGATGGCTGCAGAACCGACATCCGGTGGCACAGTGACATCCGGTGGCACAGCGCTGATTCTTGGCGTTGGAGGACAGGATGGTGGGTATCTTGCCCAGCACCTGCTGAGCCTGGGCTACCGTGTGGTAGGTACCAGCCGGGATGCAGCGGCCAGTCGGTTTGATGGCCTGCAGATGCTTGGCATCCGTGACCAGGTAGACCTGGTCTCAATGTCGCTGGTCGACTTCCGTTCGACCATGCAGGTCATCAGCCGAGTCGAGCCTGACGAGATCTACAACCTGGCAGGTCAGACCTCCGTTGGTCTTTCGTTTGAGCAGCCCGTGGAAACGTTTGAGAGCATCATCGTGGGAACGGTGAATCTGCTCGAGACGATCCGCATGCTCAACCGCCCGATCCGGCTTTACAACGCGGGCAGTTCGGAGATGTTTGGGAACACCGGTGGCGAAGCCGCCAACGAAGAGACGATTCTCAGACCTCGCAGCCCGTATGCGATCGCCAAAGCGACGAGCTTCTGGCAGGTTGCTCAGTATCGCGAGGCCTACGGGATCCATGCGGCGACGGGCATCCTCTTTAACCATGAGAGCCCGCTGCGTCCCGAACGGTTTGTGACGCAGAAGGTGGTCGCGGCGGCGTGTCGGATTGCCACAGGTGAGCAGCAGCAGCTGACGCTGGGCGATCTCTCGATTGCTCGCGACTGGGGCTGGGCTCCGGAATACGTCGTGGCCATGCGGCGGATGCTTGCTGCCGACCGGCCTGAAGACTTTGTGATTGCCACCGGCTACACCGCAACGCTCGAGGCCTTTGTGGCTGAAGTGTTTGCGGCTGTGGGTCTCGACTGGCGGCAGCATGTCGAGCATGATCCCGCCCTGCGACGGCCCACGGAGATCGACTGTGGCCGTGGCGATCCTGCCAAGGCCGCAGCCAGACTGAGCTGGCGGGCGACCGTGCGGATGCCAGAAGTCGCGCGTCGGATGGTGGCAGCTCGGCTGGCGAACGCCGCCCACGCAGAGGTCCGCCGGGCGGCCTGAGGCCAACGGCGTGTCGCGTGCCAGCAGACTACAACCCGGCGACCGCCCCGGTTGCGATGATCGCTGACAGGGTGGCCGACTCGAGGTAGCGAAGCAGGCTGTGCTCCCGGCCCACGATCGACGTGGCATCCCGTATGCGGAAGGTTGTGTCAGCGGCTGCCCAACTGCCTGGCATCCCGACATAGCCAAGGGCAGGAACATCGACCCGTGGGTCGAGCAGAGGGAAAAACCGCAGGGCTTCATCTCGTGAGTTGATGATCACTGTGAGCCGGTCGAGGCAGGCCAAGGCGTCACGGTAGGGGCCGCGAGGAGCCAGGGCGTCACTGCGTACGGCGGGTGCGACCAACACCATGTTCAGCACGCCGGGGCGGCATTTGAGTGAGTCGCCCCCACAGGGCAGCTGCTCACCAGCAGGCCTGCAGAGTTCGTCAAATGCCTTCAGGCTGATCAGAGCCCCAAAGCTGTAGCCAACGATCGCGACAGGCTGTTCTGGATTGACCTTGGCCAGCAATGCGGCCAGGTAGTGTCCGTCGGTGTAGCACCGTTGGTATTTCGCACGGCCGTCGTGGAGCAGACAGCCTTGGCGTTCGCTCGGCCAGGAGAAGATCACGGTGCGTGCTGGAGCATCGGTGGGCGAAAAGCGAGCCAGCCGGCGGGAGAGAGCGAGCCCTTGTTGCTTGGCCGAGCCGGTGTCGTAGCGGTTGCCGTGGATGAAGATCACAAGCGGTCGGGCTGGCTCGGCGAGCATGTCACTGAGCTCGGCCCGCTGCCAGTTACAGCGACCACCATTCGCTAAAACGCACTGCTCGACTGAGAACCGCGGAGTTTCAGGAACATTGCAGGTGCCACCGAGGCAGCGCGTGCTCACCACCCACACATCTGAGGACGTGTCAGGGGCAGCCTCAGCAACGGTGCCGAATGACATCAGCAAGATCGTTGCAAGCATCACGATGCTCGCGATCGTTGCATGCATGACGGTCCAAATGGCTTGGCGGAGAGAAACGGCAGATGGCCGCATCACGACAGGTCTCCGAACGAACAGAACAGGGAAGAGTTGGCCGCAGGAGCAACGGTGGATCCTGCGGGTCTGCGAAACCTTAGCACGCGAGATGGGCAGGCTAGGTAAAGCCGAACGATTATTTGTGAACTGCCGAAGCGGGCTGCGCCTGCAACGCTTTCCTGACTCCTACAGGCGAACGCTTCTGGCAAACGCCACATTAAAAAAGGCCGTCGTGCACACACCTGTGTCGTTTCGGTGGGCTACGGTTTTTTGCCGCGGACTATGAAGGACGTATCGTCAGTCAGGGCCGCGGATTGTCCTGGCGAGGAGATGCCGACGATGTCGCGGATTGTGTGGTGTGTGATGGTCGTAGCGGTGATGGTCACTGCTACGGGCTGTAACTGCTTCGGCACGAGCTGCCGACGGCCGTCGTTTATGGAGTTCCGCTCACCGTCACAGGGATGGTGTGGTTCGACACCTAACTGTGGACCTGCGTGTGCTCCGGTCTGTGGGCCGGCCTGTGGCTCTGAGTGCACGACCTGTGGTGAAGAGACAGTTGTCTTTGAGTGAGCCCGTCTGCCGCGAGCCCGTCCGGTGACTGGTCGCTCCCGCCGGCCACGCCCCAGGTCCTGTGGTGCGCAGTGCATCACGCCCGGGATAGAGCGGCCCGTCACCGGCCGGACTCGCGGCACTCTTTCCGCTGAGAAGCGAGTCGTATACTCCGGGAGACTTCGCAGCGCCCTGGAGATTCTCGATGCTTGACTCGCTTTCCTCCTCGCTTTCGTCCGCCCTCAACACCCTTCGCGGTCGTGGCAAGCTGACTGAAGGCAACATGCGGGAGGGGCTTGGGCTCGTCCGCACTGCACTGCTTGAGGCTGACGTCGCCTACGACGTGGTTGAGGCGTTTTTGGACCGAGTGACGGCCGAAGCGGTCGGCGAAAAGGTCTTGGCCTCCCTCGATCCGGCACAGCAACTTGTCGGCATCGTCCATCAGGAACTCATCAACCTGATGGGGCCTGTGGACCACTCCCTGCATTTCCAGGAGGGGCGGCCGACAGTGCTGATGCTCTGCGGCCTACAGGGCTCAGGCAAGACGACCTCCACAGCCAAACTTGCCAAGAAGATCAAGCAGCAGGGCCGCAGCGTGTTGCTGGTGGCCGCTGACCTGCAACGCCCCGCGGCCATCGAGCAGCTCTCTGTGCTAGGGCAGCAGCTCAATGTGCCGGTGCACACCCCCGATGGCGTCAGCGATCCCGTAGCGGTCTGCAATGCCGGTGTGGCTCGAGCGAAGAAGGAGGGGATCGGGGTTGTCATCCTCGACACCGCAGGTCGGCTTTCGATCGACGATGAACTGATGGCCGAACTGGCCATGATCGACCGCACCGTGGGGCCTGACCAGGTGTTTCTCGTGGTCGATGCGATGACCGGTCAAGACGCCGTCGCCAGTGCCAAGGCGTTTAACGACGCCCTGGAACTCGATGGCGTGATCATGACCAAGCTCGACGGTGACGCACGTGGCGGTGCGGCGTTGTCGGTGAAGCATGTGACCGGTGTGCCGATCAAGTTCATCGGTACAGGTGAGCAGATTGAGGCGTTGGAAGACTTCCATCCTGATCGGCTCGCCGGCCGTATTCTGGGGATGGGCGACGTCGTCTCGCTGGTCGAAGAGGCGCAGCGGAAGTTCGATCAGGACGAGATGCAGCAGCAGGAGGAGCGACTCCGCGCAGGCGAGTTCACCCTCGAAGACTTCAAAAAAATGCTGATGCAGACCCGACGACTCGGTCCGATGGGCAAGGTGCTGGGGATGATCCCTGGCATGGGGGGCATCAAGGAGATGCTCGACACCGCCGACCTCGATCGAGACATGAACAGGCTTTTCGGCATCATCAACGCCATGACTCCCGACGAGCGGCGAAACCCCACGCGAATCATCGACCAGTCGAGGCGCCGCCGGATTGCCCAGGGAGCAGGAGTTCAGCCGCAAGAGGTGAATGACCTCGTGAAGCAGTTCGACGGAATGGCGTCGATGATGAAAGGCATGGCCGGGCTCGGCATGCGGGACCGGATGAAACAGCTCCAGCAGCTGCAAAGCGGGATCGCAAATCCAGGAGCTCGGCTGGCGAAGCCGAAGGGTGTGACCGGCAAGCGGCTCACGGCCGAAGAGCGAAAAAAGCAGAAAAAGCAGCGGGAAAAGGATGCTCGTCGCCGGAAACGGCAGACCAAAGACTAGCTGGAAATGGTTTTTTTGGACTGGGCTGGCCAATCCGCCAGGGTGCCCCTTGGGTTCCGGCTCCGAGCGTGTAGGCTAGTGGTCTTGCCTTGACGGCGACGCGGTCGACTTCCAGCCGACTTGCGACGACGGTCCTGCGCGTGATCAGACATGTGAGCCATGCTCTGGAGAGACAACTCTTGAGGCATGTTTCCATACCTGGTCCGCCGCATGCCTCAGTCGGCGCGATTGGCTCAAGAGAACCGCACCGTAGAAACTCACCGAGAGTTTCGTCAACTTTTTAAAGACACGTTTTCGAAAACGGTTTTAGAAGACCAGTATTGGCGTAGGAGCAACCGCTGTGGCCGTGGTGATTCGGATGAAGCGAATGGGTCGGACCCATCGCGCGTTTTTCAGGATTTGTGCCGCCGACAGGAAGAGCCCTCGAGACGGGCGGGTGATCGAGGAACTCGGCACCTACGATCCTTCGGTACCGGAAACGGATGCCCGGTGTGCCCTCAAAGGTGATCGTGTTGCGTACTGGTTGTCGGTGGGCGCGCAGCCTTCGCCGAAGGTCAGCGTTCTGATCAAGAAGTACGGCATCAACGGCACTCACCTGAAGCAGATGGAAGATGCCCGTGCTCGCTTGGCGATGCCGAGGCTGGTTCCAGAAGCTGGTGAGCCGGTGTTCGTGCCCGAGGAGAAGGCTCCCGAGCCGCCAGCAGAAGCTGCAGCCGAGGCGGCCGTGGAAGCAGCAGCTGCCGAAGCACCTGCTCCAGAAGCACCTGCCGAAGGGGCTCCTGCCGCTGAAGCACCTGCCGCTGAAACAGCTGAAACCCCTACAGAGTCGCCTGCTGCTGAAGCACCAGCAGCGGAGGCTGAAGCGAAGTCGGAGTGATCAGCGGGTCTTCGCGAGAAGCCGCTGTGAATCGGAACCTGCTGGTGCTCAGCGCCGCAGGGTGAGCCCGCGAATCCTGGCTGCCGCAGGAGACGGGTTGCACCGTGAACGTAGGCATTCTGTGCTGGCCCGTCTTTTGGTTTCTTATGCATCATGCGGATCGACGTCCTGACGCTATTTCCCGAGCTTTTCGCGAGCTTCCTTGATGGAAGCCTGCTCGGTGCTGCGCGGCGTCGCGGGCTTTTGGATGTGCGGCTGACGAACATCCGCGACTTCGCTGAGGGCGTGCACAGACAGGTCGATGACCGTCCTTTCGGGGGTGGGCCAGGAATGCTCCTGATGCCGGGCCCGGTCGTGTCGTGTGTCGAGAGCGTGCAGGCGGAGCTGGTCTTGGATCAGACTCCTGCTCCCGGTCACCTGATCATGCTGACGCCTGGCGGACGGCCATTGACGCAGCAGGTCGTGGAGGAGTTAGCTGGCAAGAAGCGGCTGGTGCTGCTGTGTGGCCGCTATGAGGGCTTTGACGATCGCATCCGTGAGGTACTCCAGCCGGATCAGATCTCGCTCGGCGACTTTGTACTCTCGGGTGGTGAGGTGGCAGCGATGACCGTCATCGACGCCGTGAGTCGCCTGATACCCGGCGTGCTCGGCGATGCGGAGAGTCCTCGGGACGATTCCTTCTCAGGTGAGGGTCGACTCGTTGAAGGGCCTCAGTACACGCGTCCGCGGGAGTTTCGGGGCCTCAACGTTCCAGATGTTTTGCTCTCCGGCGACCATGCGGTGATTCGCAAGTGGCGGCATGCGAGAGCGGTTGAAGCGACCCGCCGCCGGGCGGCCTCTATGCCAGATGCGTTCCAGACAACTTCACAGACGATGATTCATCAGACAGTCATTCAATAGACAGCCATTCCACAGACAGCCATTCCACAGACAGCCATTTCACATACAGCGATTTCACATACAGCGATTCCCCCTCAACTGCGGTTTCCAAGATCGCGGTCGTAAAAACAGTGTTCCACGCATTTTTAGTGGGCGATTGGTCCACGAAGTGCATCATGTTCCCAGGAGTTTCCCGTGAGCCAGCAGCTGCTTGCCGAGGTTGAAGCCTCGAGCCTGAAAGAAGAGAAGCCCGCGTTTGAGATCGGCGACACGGTCGACGTGCACACCCGGATTCTCGAGGGTGAAAAAGAGCGTATCCAGGTGTTCAACGGCGTGGTCATTGCCATGAACGGCTCGGGCACCCGCGAGACGTTCACCGTCCGTCGGATCGTGGCTGGTGAGGGCGTGGAGCGGAAGTTCCCCGTTCACTCGCCGAAGGTGGCCAAGGTTGAGGTGAAGCGTTCGGGTATCACCCGCCGTGCCAAGCTCTACTACCTCCGTGATCGCGTCGGCAAGGCAGTTCGTCTGCGTGAGCGTCGCGTCGAGGTGGCCGTCGATCCGGCATCGAAGCCGAAGAGCAGCGGGAAGTTGCGAGGCCGGGCGAAGAAGCGGAGTTCGTAACGATGGCGGCCGCAGGTCGGCGGTGGTTCGGCGGTTCACGTGGAGCCGACCCCCGCCATGACCTCGGCAGACATGGTGAGGATCTTGCCGCACGGTATCTGGAAAAACAGGGATATCGGATCATTGCTCGACGAGAGCGGGTGTTGCGGGGAGATCTTGATCTGATCGCCCTCGATGACCGAACGGTGGTGTTTGTCGAGGTGCGTACACGCAGCGACACGCAGCATGGCCATCCCGCCGAGACGATCGACGGTCGCAAGCAACGACGCATCGCGACGCTCGCCAACGCCTACATTCGGCGGCATCGTCTCGAGGACTGTCGCGTCAGGATCGACGTCGTCACCGTCACGCTCACAGGTGACGACGGGAAGCCTGAAATCGAGCACTACCAGGATGCGTTTGAGAGTCCCTGGTGAGTCGCTCGGCGGCCGCGCGGCGGATAGCCAGACGCTGGCATCTCAGCCGGCTTTATGAGGCGGCTGAAGCCAAGAAGGAGTCGAGCTCTTCAGCCCGCTGAAACGGCTGAACGAGTCGACCGGGGAGTTTCTGGCGGAGTCGGCTGAGTCTCTCTTCGAGGCTTTTTTTCTGGTGCCTGCCAGCGACTTCGCGGATCGCAATTGCGGCAACCTGCTGAGGAAAACGCCGAGCAACCGCTGCGTAGATCTCGGGATCTTTTTCTCCAGAATCTCCCACGAGCACAAACCGACGGCCAGGGAAGTCGCGGAGGATCTGTTCAATCGCTCGCCGTTTGGAACGCTTTTTTGAGGGGATCCGACCGAGCGGTGTGATGTCTTTGAAACGAAACAGAGACATGTGCATCGAGCCGGTCGGGAGACCAGACTCTTCAAAGAACCCTGCTAGGCAGCCAGCCAACTGCCAGGGGCTCGCAGAGACGTAATGAAACGCGGTCTCTTCGGCATGCCACTGCCTGTAGAGGTCCACCATGCCAGGCACCGGCTGAAATGGCCGCAGGAAGGTGTTCGCCAGCAGTTCGCGGCGGTCACCGACGTCAGACAGTTTAACGGTGTCATCGATGTCTGAGATCACCGACAGCCCTGCCGGCGGAATGAACTGCACCTGCCCCGTACTGCTGAGAGGGTTGCGGCAGCCGGCTGGCTCGGGACTGGCGGGGCCACCGCTCGCCTGCTGAAGCAGTTCCACGAGGTGCTGTTCCTGGCCGTCGACCGCATCGAGCCGGGCCTGGTAGCCAATCCATCCGAGCGATGAAGAGAGGCCCTCGAGGTCGCTGGAATCGAGATCAAAGGAGGTCTCGAAGTGCCCCAGTCGATCGGTGACGCCGGCATCGACTTCACGGCCGCCGACGTCGAGCACCACCCGGCAGCCCACGACTCGCTGAAAGAGGAACGCTCCGGAGCGAGCCCGAAACACAGGGTCGCTGTCATGCTCGGGGGCGATCTCGAGCACACGACGAAGAATGGCGAGGGCAGCTGACCGTCGGCGGCTCCATTCCGGAAGTGGGCGGGCAATCATGCCCGTCGCTTTCACACGCCAGCGGTCGGTGCCGGGGAGCTGTCTGGCGTAGGTCGGATAACAAGCGATCATGCCGTCTCTCTCTCCGGTGGACTCAGGGCTTGAGTCGCGCCGTCGCGATTCTACAATCGATGGTTCGCTGCCGATGACCCTCACGAGGTTTTTTCAGCCCTGTTCGCGCCGTGCGAGGGAGTGTGGCCGCGGACTCGACTGGAGACGTGCAGAGCATGGGTGTCAAGAAAAGTGGCAAGGGCCGTCGGAAACTCGGCCAGAAGAAGCGTCGCATGCGGGCCAAGATTCGGCATCGCAAGCGGTAACGCAGCTGTCGCAGTCGTTCGTTTTCTCTGACTGCGGACATGAGATTTTGGCGAAGACGGGTTCTCTTGAGGAATCTCGTTGGTGATCGCGCATTCTCGCGACCATTCTCTAGGCACGACCGTCACATCTTCCCGCGCGCTCAAGAACTGCGGCAAGGTGTGACGGGTGGTTTGCTTGCTCTCCCAATGCCGTGGGGTAGTGTTTCGTGGCCTGCGAAGGCCAACCCCGCGAGGCGACACACGGAGCCTCCACGCTTCCATCCTCTGGATGGCATCTTTGAGGTGGCCTTTCAGGCCAGGAGGTAGTCCGATGAGATCGATGTGGCAGCGGCGGCAGATAGCCGCATGGATGCCGCTCATGCTCGTGGCTGCGGCTGCGACAAGCGGCTGCAAGACCCTTAACGAGAAGTACATCGCCCTCGAAGTCTGGAAGTACGAGCGATGCTTCGGTCACGCTCCACCGGGATTTGTGGGCACACCTCCGCGGCAGCCGGCCATGGCGGCTCCCACGATGCAACCCTGTGCCACTGGCGTGCCGTGCCAGCCGATGCAGCCCGGGTGTGACATCTGTGCTGGTGCACCCCTGCCGACTGGTGGTCCAGCGGTGTTGCCAGGTCCCACAGGCGTTGGCATGACGTCGAGCCGGCCGGTGGTGATCTCCGACGAGGTTGTTCTGCCGTAGCCGAGTTGGGGCCTACGCGGGCGTTTCGTCGGGGCCAGGGAACCGTCGGTTGACGACATCCTCATGCCACCGGCGAAGGCCGCTGCGGATATCGTTGCCAACCGCTGCGTAGGAGCGAACAAAGCTGGGCACCCTGTCTTGGGAAAGCCCCACCAGGTCGTGAAACACGAGCACCTGGCCAGAACATGAAGAGCCTGCTCCGATGCCGATTGTCGGCACGGGCAGGCTCTCAGTGATTTCGCGGGCAATTGCCTCAGGAACGCACTCGAGCACGACAGCGAACGCCCCGGCCTCAGCGGCTGCGGTCGCATCCTCGAACAGCTGATCCCGGTCCCGTTGCACACGGTAGCCACCCAGTTGGTGGACTGCCTGAGGTCGAAGGCCGACATGTCCCATCACCGGGATGCCAGCGGCCACGATGCCGGCGATCACCTCCGCCTGGCCTGCGGTGCCTTCGAGCTTGATGGCCTGGCAGCCTGTCTCCTTGAGCAGGCGGGCAGAGGCTTCGATAGCCCGAATTGTGCCGAGGTGTTGCAGCGGAAAGGGCAGGTCGACCACGACCAGTGCCCGTCGACAGCCGCGGGCCACGATCTCGCCGTGGTAGAGCATCTGCTCGAGCGTTGCGGGAATCGTGGAGTCCCGGCCTGCGACCACCATCGCCACGCTGTCGCCAACAAGAACACAGTCGATGCCCGCTTCGTCGACGAGGCGGGCTGACGGCCAGTCGTAGGCCGTCGCCATTGTGATGGGACGGCCCTGCTGTTTTGCTCGGCCAAGGTCGGTGACCGTGACGCGGCGGTCGCGGGGTGCTGCCGGCTGGTGTGACATGGGTTTCTCGGTGAGAAGCGACTCGGGGACGATCAGGTGACCGCTTGTGAGAATACGGCTGTGGGGTGGTCGGTGGAACGGGGGAACTGGGGGAGCGGCCGCGACCTGAGAGTTTCCGCAAACCAGTTGACTGACCTTGCGGGAGGTCTGAAGGGATCTATAATCGCAGGGCTCCCAGGCAAGGAAGCCGCCCCGGCGTGTGGTAACAATCGCCGGGTGGGCGGCTTGAGAGTGGGTTTTCCGGCCCGCTGTCGCGCCGTAAGATCGTGGCTGTACAGTCATGCCCGAGTTCATGGGAACTTGGTGACATGCAACCGCGGGTGTAGCTCAGTTGGTAGAGCACCACGTTGCCAACGTGGTTGTCGTGGGTTCGAATCCCATCACCCGCTTTCCTGCGATCATGTGCCTGGGAAATTTCCCGGGGCGTTGGGGTAGTTGGTGCCGGAATGCCTGGGATGCAGGATTGATCGCCTCTGGTGGCGGGGTGAGTGCCCACCGCAGGAGTATCATTTTTCACCCCAGGTTGAGCAGCGGCCCTCAAGCGGGATGCGGCTGCTGTCGGCCTTTCGCCCAGCCTGTAACCCATGAGTCTGCTCCTGCTGCGATTGTGGCGGGAAGCCTGGCTTGGTATGGGTTTCGGTCTGATAGAGAGGTTGTGCGGTATGTCGGTGAAGGCTCTCTCCCAACGTCCCCAGTTTCGTGTTTTCAACCTCGAACTTTTCCTCTCTCCGTGAGTGACCATGTCGGCCAGTGATTCCCCTTCGTCGTCCTCCGCTCTCGAATCCTCCCCTGAAGCACTCGGGGATGAGGTGGTGACCACCACCCCTCTCGCGATCGAGATTGATGTCACCAACGTGTCGACCTGTCAGCGACGGGTGAAGGTCACGGTTCCCCGGGAAGACATCGACCGCTACCGCGAGGAAGCGGTCAAGGATCTCGTGCCGACAGCATTGCTGCCTGGATTCCGTCCAGGGCGGGCCCCTCGGTCTCTCGTCGGGCAGCGATTCAAGACAGAACTGGCTGACCAGATCCGCACCAAACTGCTCAGCGACGCGATGGAGCAGGTGGCCGAGCAGGCCAAGCTCGCACCGATCAGTGAGCCTGACCTCGACGTCGGATCGGTGCTGCTGCCTGAAGACGGCCCAATGATTTTCGAGTTTGGCATCGAAGTCCGGCCAGAGTTCGAGATGCCCAAGTGGAAGGGCCTTGAGATCGAGCGGCCAACACGTGAGATCGTTGACGCAGACGTCGACGAGGCACTCGGGAATCTGTTGCGGGAACGTGGTCGGCTGGTACCGAGTGATGGCTCGCCAACATCAGGCGACCTCGTGGTTGCCACGCTGCGGTTCCTCGACGGTGACAAGGAAATCTCGCGGGCTGAGGAGATGGAGATCATCGTCCGTCCGAAGCTCTCCTTTGCCGACGCCGAGTTCGACGGCTTCGAGTCACTTGTCACCTCCGCCAAGGCCGGTGACAAGGTGACGGGTGACGTCACCATCTCTGATGAAGCTGCTGTCGAAGAGCTGCGTGGCAAGAAGGTCACGATGGAGGTGGAGATTGTGGAGGTGAAGCGTTTTGAGCTTCCCGAACTGACCCCAGCGGTGATTGCCGAGTTGGGCGCATTTGAGTCGGAAGAAGAACTCCGCACCGCCGTGCGTCAGCAGCTTGAGAACCGGCTCGACTACCATCGTCGGCAGCGGGTGCGGCAGCAGGTTGCCGAGGCGCTGACGGCATCGGCAGACTGGGAGCTTCCCCCTGAGCTGCTCAAGCGGCAGAGCCTGCGTGAGCTGGAGCGATCCATTCTCGAGCTTCGTCGCAGCGGATTCGATGACGACTCAATCCGTCGCTATGTCAATCAGCTTCGTCAGAGCGTGATGGCGAGCACCGCCCGTTCGCTGAAGGAGCACTTCATCCTTGAGCGGATTGCGGAAGAGGCGTCGATCGCTGAGACGGCGGCCGACTACGACGAAGAGATTCGCGCGATTGCCGCACAGACCAGTGAGTCGCCTCGCCGCGTCCGTGCCAATCTCGAGAAGCGAGGTCTGATGGACGTCCTTCGCAACCAGATCATCGAGCGGAAGACCGTTAGTCTCATCGAATCAGAGGCCACGTTTAAGGACGTGCCGTTTGAGTTCGAGAAGCCGGATGCAGACGCGGTTGACCATGCTGTCTGTGGTGTGGCCGCTGGCGAAGAAGAGATCCCGACGGCCAAGCATGCCGAAGCTGGTACGGGTCGTGGAGCACGACGGTAGGCCTCAGAGCATCCTTTCCCAGAATCCGAGAAACAGCCCCGATGCAGCATCTTCCTGACGCGTCTTTTCGTCCGGACAGTCTCGCCACCCCCCGCCTGTCGTCTGCCCAGCGTGAGTATCAGCGGCAGCGGACGATGACGCTTGGTGACCTGCTGTTGGAGAACCGGATCATCCTCCTGCAAGGAGAGATCTACGACGGCAACGCCAACGAGTTGGTGATGAAGCTGCTCTATCTGCAGAGTGAGAATCGGCGGAAGGACATCCACTTCTACATCAACTCTCCTGGTGGCAGTGTCACCGCCACGATGGCGATCTACGACACGATGCAGATCCTCTCGTGTCCTGTGGCGACTTACTGCGTGGGCCTGGCAGCCAGTGGTGGTGCGGTGCTGCTTGCGGGTGGCGCGAAAGGGAAGCGGTTCGCGTTGCCGCACGCCAAGGTGATGATCCACCAGCCGTATGGACAGGTCGGTGGCCAGGTGAGCGACATCGAGATCCAGGCTGACGAGATCATCAAGACCCGTGCGGTGCTCAATGAAATCCTGGCCGACCACACAGGTCAGCCGCTTGAGCGGATTGCGAAAGACACAGACCGTGACCGGTACCTCACTGCCGGCGAGGCCAAGGAGTACGGCCTGGTCGACGAGGTTCTGTCGAAGCCTCCGGTGACGGAAGAAGAGGCCGAGTGACGAAGGCCAGCTGCTCAGAGTCTGCCGGTCGTGCTCGGCAAGATCGCCTGAGGCAGTATGTGAACAACAGCGGAATCCCCGACCTACGAGAACCAGCATGCCCCTGATTCCCTTTGTCATTGAGAAGAGCGGCCGCGAAGAGCGGGCGATGGATATCTACAGCCGTCTGCTCAAGGACCGGATTGTGTTCCTTGGGAGTCAGGTGAATGACGAGGTGGCCAATGCGATCGTGGCGCAGCTGCTGTTTCTGCAGTCAGACGATCCGACAAGTGATATCCACCTCTACATCAACTCGCCTGGCGGGAGTGTCACAGCGGGCTTGGCGATCTACGACACGATGCAGTTTGTGACCTGCGACGTTGCCACCTACTGCATCGGCCAGTGTGCCTCGATGGGCGCCGTTCTGCTGACAGCGGGCGCGAAAGGCAAGCGTCGGGCGCTCCCCAACTCCAGGATCATGATCCATCAGCCTCTCGCCGGGATGGAGGGCACCGCTGAAGAGATCATGATTCATGCCAACGAGTTCCGGAACGTGAAGCACAAGCTCAACTCGATCTTGTTGAAGCACACCGGACATCCGCTGGAAAAAATCGAACAGGACACCGACCGAGACCGGTTTATGTCGGCGCAGGAGGCGCTCGACTACCGGCTGATCGACGAGGTGATTGAACACATGCCCGCCGTGAAGGGCGTCGGCTAGTTCTGCGGCCGCGATAGGTCGCCCCATCATCAATCGACCCCGCGCATGGAGGCGCGAGATGGCACACTGCTTGTCAGTGACGAAAGCTAATGGACTGGCGACGGCCGCCGTTGTCGCCCTTGTTGGAAGCACACTCGTTGGCTGTCAGAGCCATCTCAACAGCCAGCTGTTGGAGCGAGAGCTGCGGCTGCAGGAAGATCAGATCTACCGTCTGCAAGACGTGCTCGATGAGAAGTGCGCTCGGCTGGAGTATGTGGTTCAGGAGAACGCATCGCTCAAGCGACAGCTGGGTTACGGTGATGCGGCTCCTGTTCGTGGCCGTGCAGGCGGAACTGCCTCTGGTCGATCCTCGTCGAGTGGGAGCAGTTCTGCACCAGCTTTTGCGCCACCGACGATCGAGCTCTCCGATCCGGCTCCCCCATCTGTGCTGCCGCCGCCCACGTCGCCGCCGGCTCCTGCAGGGCTGCCGGTGCTTGAGGGCGTGCCGCCCCTCCCTTCCGGTCCTGTAGACGGTGCTGATGGCGATACTCCTGGTGATGATGGTGGTGACGCACCGCCTGCCTTCGGTCTGATGCCTGAGGTGACCGTGCCCGCTCTCGAGCCGGAGGTGATTCCTGAGGTGGGGAGTGATCCGCTCAATGACGGATTTGACGATGGTCCGAGTTTTGCTCCAACATTTGTGGCACCACAGGCCTCAGCCCCCGGCCTGCTTGATGAAACTGCTCAGCAGGCATCGGCGATCCAGGATGACTTTCGTCGGCCAACTGGAGGTTTCATCCAGCCGCTCTCGTATCAGCAGGAGATGGCAGCGTCGATCGATGGTGAGGCGTCCTCCCTGGCCCCGCTGCCTGTCGAGGCGGTTCTGGAGCGAATCGTGATCAATCGCTCAGAGACACGGGCCGTTGACACCAACACAGATGGCATCCCGGATGCGCTCTCGGTGGTGTTTGAGCCGAGGGATCTTGATGAGCGGCTGATCGCTGCCAGCGGCGATGTCGTGATCACTGTGCACCCAGCCTCGGTACACGAGTCTTCGGCAGCCCTTGCCTCCTGGACGATTCCCGCTGCAGATGCCGCGAGCACGTTCCGCAGTACGTCTCGCAGTCGAGGCCTGCGATTCCTCCTGCCGTGGCAGCAGGCACCTCAAAAGTTCGCTGGAGTGGTGCACGTGGAACTGCGAGCGGCTGAGGGGGTGGCCCGCGCAGAGACACCGATCAGCATTCCCTAAAACGCACAGGCGGGCTGTCAATCGCCGGTAGACACGGGAGCCTCGCTGAGCGAGACGTGAGTGATGAACAGAGGCCTACCAGAAGAGTTTAGGCGGGCCGTGGCTGCGACTCGCAGTAGGAAACGGTGCCTCTCCGCTGGCTGCGATGATCTGCCTGCAGGCGACCTCCACGACCAGCGTGTACGTACGCCGAGGAAAGCCCGCCACCGCATCATCGGAGCCTGTGGCCTGATACGAAAAAAGGGCAGGTCGTCCGCAGACGACCTGCCCCAGGTTTCGCGGCAGCATCAGCATTTGGCAGCGGAGATCGCTTTGCCCAATGGTCAGCTCTCGCAGAGCGGTTTAGAGCCCCTTCCGCTCCAGGAAGTTGAGCAGATCTGCAACGCGGGACGAGTAGCCCCACTCGTTGTCGTACCAGCTGACGACCTTAACGAAGTTGCCCAGGCCGATCGTCTCGATAGCCGAGAAGATCGAGCTGTGGGAATCGCCACGCAGGTCGGTCGAGACCAGTGGCAGTTCCGTGTAGCGAAGGATGCCCTTGAGCGGCCCGTCGGCAGCCTGCTTCATGGCGGCATTGATCTCAGCGGGGCTCGCATCCTTGTTCAGGATGGCGGTGAAGTCGACCACGCTGACCGTCGCCACGGGCACGCGGAAGGCCATGCCGGTGAACTTGCCCTGCAGTTCCGGAATCACGAGGCCAACAGCCTTCGCAGCACCGGTGCTCGAGGGGACGATATTCAGGGAAGCGGCACGAGCGTCTCGCAGGTCCTTCGCGGCAGTGTCGACCGTCCGCTGGCTGTTGGTGAAGGCGTGCACGGTGGTCAGCAGACCACGGTCGATGCCAAACGTCTCGTGAAGCACCTTTGCCACGGGGGCGAGACCGTTGGTGGTGCAGGACGCATTCGAGATGACGTGATGCTTGGAGGGATCGTACATCCCGTCATTCACGCCGAGAACGATCGTCAGATCTTCGTTCTTGGCAGGAGCGGAGATGACCACCTTCTTCACGCTGTCGCGCTTGTGAGCGACTGCCTTGGTGGCGTCGGTGAAGAAACCGGTGCTCTCCACAACGATGTCGACGTCCTGGCTCCCCCATGGAATCGAGCCTGGCTCGCGCTCGGCGAAGACCTTGATCGTGCGGCCGTCGACGACGAGGTCAGTGCCGTCGGCAGCCACCTGGCCCTTGAAGGGGCCGTAGTTGGAGTCGAATGCCAGCAGGTGTGCGTTGGTTGCGGCGTCGGTCAGGTCGTTGATGGCAACAACTTGGACGTCACCGTCGAGGCCGAACTTTTCGAAGATGGCGCGAAAGGTAAGGCGGCCGATGCGGCCGAATCCGTTAATGCCGACGCGAATGGACACGTGATCACTCCTGTGGGTTTCGTTGACGGCGAGACTATACACGGTTTACAGGGGCCTACTCAAACGGGGGCAGCCGTTCGCGGTCGTGGGCGATTTTGGCAGTTTTTCGCGGCTGGAATGCTTGTGATGGCAGTCGGTGCCTGGCTGCCACGGGCCCAGGCCCAGACGCTCACGCCTCGGGCCAATCCTGCCGACCTCGACGGCATCCCTCTCCAGGGTGACGACGACCCGGATCTCAACTCTTCGCGGGCCTGGACTCGCTTCCTTGCTCGCGCGTTTGCTGATCCCGTGAATCCGCTGACGTCTCTTGAGGCCCCAGACATTCGAGCACCCGGCCCAGACTCCTCCGACTTCCCGAACAGCCCCTACACGCTGCCGAGAGGCTGGAACTATCTCGAAATGAGTCCACTGACCTACACCGCGAGCATCAACACGCTCCAGCCGGAGAGCTACAGCTGGAACTACCTCCTGCGGATGGGAGTGACAGACCGCGTCGAGTTTCGCCTCTATGGAAATGGTCTCTCGTGGGTAAATGCCGGTCTCGGTGAGCCGGAGGTTGTCGGCTTTGCGCCCCTCGTTTTCGACACCAAGATCCACTTCTTCGAAGAAGATAAAGAGCTGTTTGTGCCGGCCACAGGCATGGAGATCTACGTGCAGACTCCCTGGGGAACCCCAGACTTTGACGCGGGCACCCAGCCAGGCATTTCGCTGCTCTTTCTCAACACCCTGCCATGGGGCTGGGAGGTCAACTGGAACGTGGGCCTTGTCACGTATGAAACACCTGACGGCGGCTTCAACTACACCGATTCTGTTCAGTGGTCTTTTGCCAGGGGCATCACGGAGCACACTTCGATCTTCCTGCAGGGCTTTCAGAATCAGGCTGCCCTGCCGCGGCCCGCGAGCCAGACGGTGCTCGGTGGCGGCATGGTGCACAACATCAACCGCCGCTTCACGATCTTCGGCAGTTTCAATGCCGCCACCAACAAGTCCGGTCCGGCGACGACCTACTACGTCGGTGGGGCGGGGGCGTTCTAGGAACGCTCGCAGCATGGACACTGCTGTCCACGGTTGTGTCGGGTGTCTGGTATCGTGATTGCCTATGGCAGACGCAGTGATTCAGCTCGAGCAGGTGCGAAAGGCGTTTCGGACGCCGGCCGGTGAGGCCGTGCCGATTCTTGACGTCGAACGGTTTGAGGTGATGGCTGGTGAGCAGGTGGCACTCGAAGGGCACAGTGGGTCTGGCAAGACCACGCTCTTGAATGTGATTGCCGGCATCATGCGGCCTGATTCAGGACGCGTCGTGCTCGACGGCGTCGACCTCGCTCGGCTGCCAGAGGCCGCCCGTGACCGCGTTCGAGCCGATCGTTTGGGGCTTGTCTTTCAGCAGTTCAATCTCCTACCCGGTTTCACAGCGATCGAGAATGTGCTTGTGGCGATGGCCTTCTCGTCTGCGCGACCTGACCGAAGCCGGGCAGAGGCATTGCTCACAAGCGTGGGCCTGGGGCATCGCCTCTCACACAAGCCTGCGGCCTTGAGCGTGGGTGAGCAGCAACGCGTGGCGGTGGCCCGGGCGCTGGCGAATCAGCCGAAGGTGATCCTCGCCGATGAGCCGACAGCCAGCATCGACCCAGCCCATCAGCAGCAGGTGGTCGATCTCCTCAAGCAGACCTGTCAGGAGCAGAACGTGGCGCTCGTGGTCGTGACACACACGCCAGAAGTTGCTGAGCAGTTTCCCCGACGAGTACGGATTGAGTCATTCAACCGAGTACTCGCCAAGGCTGCCTCTGCCGGAGGTGATGCATGACGCTTCTGGGAATCGCCTGGCGAAACATTCGGCAGCGAACCTTGACCAGCAGTCTGACCGTCTTCTCGCTGGCGTTGGGTGTGGGCCTTGTCGTGGCCACGCTGATTACCGGAGGGATTGTGCGGCAGGCGTTCGAGTCGGGAACGGGCCTCGGCTACAACATGATTGTGGGAGCCAAAGGCAGCCCGCTGCAGCTGGTGCTCAACAGCGTCTACTACATCAGCAAGCCGATCGAAAACATCTCCTGGGAGTTTTACTCAGACTTCCAGCCAGCCAGTCGCCGCAGCGATGGTGAAGATGGCGACTTCGCCTCGAGCGTCGAAGTGGCTGTGCCAATCTGCATGGGCGACTACTACCGCGGCTACCGAGTGATCGGCACCAACGCTGATCTGTTCGGAAAACTCACGCGTAGTCGAGGCACACCCTTTGCGTTTGCCGACGGTCGCAACCTCGAAGACGCCAACTTCTTTGAGGCGGTGCTCGGCGCGTCAGTGGCAGCTGACACAGGCCTTGCGGTTGGCGATGCGATCAAGCCGACGCATGGTGCCGATGACGGACCAGAGCATGATCCGTTTGTCGTGGTGGGCATCGTGGCCGCGACCGACACGCCGATTGACCGTGGCGTGTTTGTGAACATGGAAGGCTTTTATCTCCAGGAGGGGCATGCCAAGCCTCTCGACGACGAGGAGGAAGAAGCACTCCTGGCGGCAGCCTCCGCTGATGCTGCCGTGGATGCCACCGCCGCGAGTGACAACGCGTCTTCTGGACCACAGCCACTTCCCGAGGCACAGCGAGAGGTGACCTCGATCCTGGTAAAGACTGCCAGCCTGCCCGGGCTTCCACCGGAGTTGACCTCGATGGGCATGCGGACAGTGATCAACGAAGGGTCCGATGGGCAGGCGGTGCTGCCGATTGGCGAGATCCGTCAGCTGCTCGACCTGTTTGTCTGGCCGCTTGAGCGACTGCTGCTCCTGATCACCGTGCTGGTGGTGATTGTTTCTGCAGTCGGCATTCTGGTGAGCATGGTCGGCTCTTCGCTGGAGAGAACCCGTGATGTGGCCATCATGCGGGCACTGGGTGCACGCCGCTCGCATGTCTTGCTGACGGTGCTCTTGGAGGCCGTGCTGCTGGCCGGCTGTGGCGGTCTGACAGGATGGGCGTTGGGTCACCTGGTGGTCGGTGCGATCGGCCCTTGGATCGCCACAAACGCAGGTGTCTCGGCGAGTGTGCTCTCGGCAGCCCCCGGGGCAGAACTGCTGCTGGTGCCTTTTTTGATTGCGTTGGCGGTCGCGGCGGGGCTGCTTCCCGCGGTCATGGCCTACCGCACCGATGTGGCTCGCTGGCTGCAGCGAGGTGGGTGAGCCGAGTGGTCGTCGGTGTGTCCCTGGTGCCACTGGGCCTCTGCTGGCAAGGGATGCGACCTAAAATTCCCCCGCACCAGTCGCAGCGGTCCTCCAGCCGATGGCCTAAACTGAAGCGGTTCGCGCCCCGGAGAAGTTCTATGCATTCGCAGCATTCCCGTCGGTCGGTTGTCCGACTGCTGATGACGCTCGCCCTGATCCTCACCGTGGGGACTGCGCCCGGGATCGCACGGGCCTGTCCCTTCTGCTCGGCGGTTTCGCTGACCTTTTCGCAGGAGATCGAGCAGAGTGCCGCAGCTGTGGTGGCCCGCTTGGTCACACCGCCGCCGGCGGCTGCGTTGAGCCCCGTGGCCGATGGCCCTCTACCCAAGGGCGTCTTTGAAGTCGACCAGGTCTTAAAGGGGACAGACCTCGTGGAACAGCAGGCGGTCGGCGAGGCCACTGAGATTGAAGCGATCCTACTGGAAGACAAGCCCGTTGGCTCACTGTTTCTTCTGCTTGGCATTGAGCCCCCAGACCTGGTCTGGTCGAGCCCGATCGCAATCAACGAGCGGGTGGTGGACTATCTGCTCGAACTGCCGGGGCTGCCTGCCGGTGGTCCAGATCGCCTGGCCTTTTTTCAGGACTACCTCGAAGACACCGACGCCATCCTGGCCCGTGATGCCTACGACGAGTTTGCGGTGGCTCCCTATGACGATGTCCGTGGACTCAAGGACCGCATGAATGCCACGACGCTGCTCGGCTGGATTCAGGATCCTGACGTGCAGGCCAATCGGCGACGCCTGTATGCGACGATGCTCGGTGTCTGCGGCACTGCGGAGGATGCGACAGCGATCGCCACGATCCTTCAAGATCACTCGGGCGATGAGATCAATCCTGATGTGCGAACGGGCCTCGATGCCCTGATCGCCTGCTACGTCACACTGCTGGGTGGCGAAGGGCTTGATCTTGTGGACCAGTTGTTCCTGAAGCGGGGTGACCGCGATGTTCCCTTCACCGAAACCTACGCTGCGGTGATGGCGCTGCGGTTTCTTGGGGAGGAGAGCGAGATTGTGCCGCGGGAGCGGGTGCTCGCGTCGCTGCGGCTGCTGCTAGCGGAGCCCAAGCTCGCTGACCTGGTGATTGCGGATCTCGCCCGCTGGCAGGACTGGTCGGTGGTCGACACGCTGACGACGCTGTTTGCAGAGGCTGGCACCGACAACATCTTTGTCCGCGAGCCGGTGGTGAACTACCTGAGGGCCTGCCCACTGCCTGAGGCGGAGGCCGCGTTGGCACGCTGTGAGGAGATTGATCCTGAGGCGGTGCGACGGGCGGCCACACTGGCGGGATTTGCCGGAGGCTTCGCACCACCGGGCCCCAGTGCTCCTTCCGAAGCGACTGCGACTCCCGCGGAGGGATCGGGTGACTCGACAGCTGCGACGGGCAGTGAGGCCGATCTGATCAGTCAGGTGCCGCCTGTGCTGGGCGACACCGACGCCACGGATGCCACGCCAGCGATCGATCCTTCGATCGCGGTCGAGACGGATGGGGAGACCGCGGGTGGCGGATCAGCAGGCCCAGAAACCGCTCCCGACGTCGCGGACACATCGGTGGACTGGGGGCGTTGGATGCTCTGGGCAGTGATCGTGGTGGCGGTTGGCATGTTGGCCCGTGCGGTGATGCGTCCACGGGCTGGTTCGGTGCAGCGGTAGGACGCCTGGGGTGCGGGAGAAGCGGTGATGGCCACTGGCCTGTTTGACAACGTCACAACCCCCGATGACCAGCAGTCTGTTCCAGAAGACGCTGGCGGGTACCGCGCAGTCAGTGGCTGGGCGATTGGGAGCCTGGTGTTGGCAGTGCTCTCACCGCTCGCGTTTGCCGACTGGTGGCTGTCGGTCGTGCCGCTTGCCGGCATCGTGGTCGGCATCATCGGCTGGCGGCAGATCGTCTCGCGTCCTGCGGCACTGGTCGGCACGCCGCTGGCGATTGGTGGGATGGTGGTGTCGTTGGGAATGCTGATCGCTGGACTGACCACCCTCACGCAGATCTACATCGCCGAGCTTCCTGAAGGCTTTCTCCGCATCAACTACCAGATGCTCCAGCCGTTGGATGGCGACCCGGCCACGCAGGTTCCTCCGTCAGCGCACGACGCAGACGGAAAGGATGTGCTGCTCAAGGGCTACATGTACCCTGGCACAGAGCAAGAAGGCATCGTGCAGTTTCTGCTCGTGCGAGATCAGGGCGACTGCTGCTTCGGTGGGAACCCGAAGATCACCGACCGGGTTCTGGTCACGCTGCGGGATGCCAAGGGCATCGACTTCACCGCGAGGCTGGTGAAGATTGCGGGCCATTTTGCGATCCGTCCCGCCGGCACCTCAACGCTTGACGGCGGAGTGCTCTATCACCTTGAGGATGCCTTTGTTCGCTAACAGTCAGTCGAAGCGATCCTCCGCTGCACTGCCAGAGATGGCATTGAGTGTGGTGCTGCTCAGCGTGGCTGTTGCTGGCTGTGGCGATCCATCACCGACGCCACCAGCTCCAGGTGAGGCAGCGAGTCAGCAGCAGGGGGCCGCCGAAAGTCCCGATGCTCAGCCTCAGGCCACCCCAGCGGCCGCGGCGACCGGGCGGCTCCAGGACCTCTCCTTTGACGATGTGAAGTTTGAGATGGAGAAGGGAGACCCCTTCTCTCAGGATCTCCTCCCGCCCCCAGTGGCGTCGCTTGATGGAACCCGAATCCGCATTCGCGGCTACATCCTGCCGAGCTTTCAGCAGGAGGGCATCACGCAGTTTGTGCTGGTCCGGGACAACATGGAGTGTTGTTTTGGTCCAGGTGCAGCGCTCTATGACTGCATCGTGGTCCGCATGCTTCCCGGCCGAAGCACCAACTTCTCTGTCCGCCCTGTGGCGGTGTCAGGCACCTTTCATGTTGAGGAACTGATTGGCCCAGATGGAAAGCATCTGGCGATCTACTCACTCGATGGTGAGGAAGTGGAGTGAACTCTCGTGTGATCGTGGTGCTGGCCGCGGTGATGGCGAGCACGATCAGCGGCGAGGCGACCGCCTGTCCATTCTGTGGTGCGGTAGGGCAGCCGTTGGCAGCGCGCCGCGACACTGCTGCTGCGGTTGCGGTCGGTGAAGCCACTGCCCCGGCGACGCTGCAGCCCGATGGCGTGATGACGCAGCCTTTTCGTCTGCTGCAATGCCTCTCTGGAGAGCGGCCGCTGGCACCAGGTGAGACGGTGATCGCTCGTGTCGACACAGCGATCCGTGGGACCGCGGCTGTGTTCTTTGATCGGCTCGACCAGCCTGCAGGCCAGATGGCGATTCCCGCCGATGAGATCCAGCTGGGCTATCTGGCTGCAGCGCCCGCCATTGATCAGCCGGCGGCGGCACGCCTGCGATGGTTTGCCCGCTGGCTTGAGCACCCCGACCCGCTGTTGGCGGAAGATGCGTTTGCCGAGTTTGGTGCCGCGGCTTTCAAGGCCGTTCGTGATGCCGCAGATGCCTTGCCCGCGGCCAAAATGCAACGATGGGTCCGCGATGAGGGAATCCCGCAGCAGCGGCGAGGTTTCTATGGGCTCGCTCTTGGGATCGTGGCTGCTGCCGATCCCGAGAAGCGGGCAGCCTGCCGCGAGCCACTGCTGCAGATCCTCAGCGAGCCGGCGGATGACTACCGGGCAGGCTTTGACGGCATCCTGGCCGGAGTGCTGGTGGCTGATGGCGTTGCAGGCCTTGAGCAGCTCATCGCTCTGGGGCTGCTCGAGCCAGCAGCGCCGCCTGTGGTGAAGCGGCAGATGCTTGCGGTGCTGCGGTTTGCATGGGAGAGCCTCAGTGAAGAGATCCCGAGGGAACGCGTTGCTCGCGGGACAGCACGGCTACTGACAAGTCCGGTGACGGCGGCGGAGGCGACGGTCGATCTCGCCCGCTACCGCTGGTGGGAAGCGGTCGATGAGGTGGCAGCGCTATGGACGGCGCTTGGTGATGAAGATCCGCTTGTCCGCCGTGCGGTTGCGGGCTATCTCACCGCCTGCCCAACACCCCAGGGCCGTGTGCAGCGGGAAACGATTCGCCGCGGCGACGCCGAGCGGTTTGACGATGCGGTCGAGGCCTCTGCACTGCCGCTGCTGCGGGCACCATGAGGCCTTGACCGCGAAGCGTTCGTGTGTCGCCTTACTGCGGCAGCAGGAGCTGTGACGCAGCAGAGACGGCCTGTGGATCTGCGAGCGTAGGCTCTTCACCAACGGGTGCCGGAATCTGCTCGACCGGCGGCGGGAGTTCCTGGGTCGCAGGGTCGAGTGGCTCGAGCTGCTGGGGACGAGCGTCTGCGCCGATCGACTCAAACTTCTGGGTGATCGGGCCACGACTGAAGACGCCAGGCTGTGAGTGGCCGTAGTCGAGGTAGATGCTCGCATCACGCTGTCGGGCGCGGCGATGGGCATCGAAATAGGCCTTGGCTGGCCACGGGCCTTCTGCCAAGAACACACCGTTGTATTCGAGCAATGAGCCCTTACGGTAATGCAGCTGGGCGATCGATCGGTTGTAGTCCACGAGAGATCGAGCATACGCGACCTCAGCCTCCGCAAGCCGCCGCTGAGCGTCGAGCAGCTGATCAAAGGTGACCGTGCCGGCGTCGTAGGCCGCCTGCACCGCTTCCACCTGGCGAGACGCCGCCACACGACGGTTGAAGTTGGTCTGCGTCAGCGAGAAGTTCGTGTCAACGTTGCGGACAGCTTCCACCAAGGCATGAGACGCCTCGAGCTCCTCATCCTGCAGCCGAGCACGTTCACGGGCGACCTGAAGTTGATAGTTGCGAACCGTGGAGAGCTCCCGCCGGAAGCCGATCGGCATCAGGAACTGAGCCCCCACCTGCCACTCCTGGAACTTACCGCTGAAGAGTGTGGAGTAGGCATCGGTACCAAAGAGAGGGTCCCCACCACCTGCCTCATAGGGGTTGTAGTTCTGATTGAGGAGATCCTGGCCCATGCCGAGGAATCGATAGGTTCCCAGCAGGTCGAGTCGCGGGAGCACGAGATTCTTGGCAGCAATCAGCTCGAGTTCACGCTGCTTCACCCGCCACTTCTGACGGCGGAGTTCTGGAGATCGAGAAAGCGCCTCGACCAAGGCCTGTTGCCAGTCGAAGGCGATGCGGGCTGTGGTCGGTTCATCGGCTGGGCGAATCAGACGGCCGTCACTGGCGGTGATGCCCATGATGTACCGCAGGCGATCTTCACTGCGGTAGACATCCGCCAGGGCTGTCTCCACTTCAGAGCGGAAGAAGAAGTACTGTTCGCGGGCCTGGGCTTCCTTGTCGGCCTCACCACCACGAGACTGCTCCACATAGAGAGCATGTACCCGTCGCCAGGCTTCCAGAGCAGAGTCACGGCCAGCCTTACGAGCCTCAAGTGCTCGATATGAGTAATAGAGTTCCCAATACGACTGCTCGATGTCACTCACCATGTTGCGGACACCGACCTCAAACTCGGCCAGCGAGATGTCAGCATTCACACGGGCAAGCAGCACGCCACGGAAGTTGGGACGACCGAAGAGGTTGTTGAAGGCGTCGGGGCCGGCAATGCGGTTGTAGTTCAGGCCGCCGCCCTGCAGCAGAGGCTGGTTGAAGGTGAAGTCGTAGTTGGTGCTCCAGGTCGAGGGCACGATCACGTTGCCGGCGGCATCTCGCTGTCTGATAGGCGAGTTGTTGTTGTCGTAGGTGATCAGCTGGCTGAAGTTGAAGGTGGCACCCGTCGCCGTGGTCTTGCGAATGCCCGACTGCCAGTTGCCGGTGTCGCCTTCAAGCTGCTGCTGGAAGATGGCGGTGCCGATGCCGCCGACGTTCTGTGGCCGACTCTGCCGATCCCAGGTGAGGGAGCTCGAGAGCTGGGCATCGAAACTCGCCAGGGCACTCTCTACACCGCGGAAGGGATCGGTTTCGATGATCGCCGGGTCATAGATCGTGGGGGTCGCTTCTGGGGCGGTTAGCAGCGAGACGGGAGGCTCGCCTGTCTGTGGACGCGGTCCACCAAAACTGCCGAAGCGACCACCAAGGTTGCGGAGCACCTTGCCGTTTTCCAAAGCAATCCGGATCGCATCCTCAAGCGACAGTTCCCAGATCTCTTCGATATTCGCATTCGAGAGCGTGAACGGCTCAAGCGTTCCAGCCGCTTCGTCGAGCGGTTGCTGATCGAGGTCGGGATACTCCAGCTTCTGCACCACACCGGTGTAGTGCGAGAGGTCACCATCTTCGAAGAAGTAGAAGGGCTGTCGCGGTGCACAGCCACTGGCCAGCATCGCAACGCTCGTCAGGATGACCAACGGGATTCGAGTGAGGCGTTGGATCACGGGAGGAGTCACTCTCTGCTAAGGCCAGCGTGAACCGAGGAACGACGGGCCAGCGAAACCCGTGCATCTGGTATCGGCGGACTCACCGGCATACTTGGGGTAATCGGCAAGGTTTGCCGCCCCGGCTGAGAGAGTGGGGGAAGCGGGGTGTCTGCGAGGGAAGATGGGTCGACCAGGCGGGTTTAGGGACGCTCGAGATAGGTCTCCCAGCGATCCGACGCCTCGACTCGCAGTGCCGCTTTCTCGACCCACGAGAAGCGAACGGCTGCTCCCTCGATCTGCTCGATCACTTCCAGCCCGTCAGCAGGGCCGAGCACGCTCGTGGCAGTCGAGAGGGCATCAGCCGTGGTCGCATCCTTTGCGATCACTGTCACGGCGGTGGGCCCGACCACGCCCAGCCCGGTGCGAGGATCGACGATATGGCTATACCGAGCTCCATCGATGACGACCGCCTGATAGGCATCGCCTGAGGTGGCCACAGCGGCATGCACCAGGGCCAGCGTTGGGGTGTCCGGCTCCACCACCTGGGCAACGTCCACGCTGTCGGGAGGCCTTCGCATCAGTGGAGGGACCGCGATTCGCCAGTGGTCACGGCCTGGCGGAGGCCCAGAGACAGCGATGTCACCCGAGGCATCAATCATGGCCGACTCGATGCCTCGTTCGGCCAGCAGCGACATGGCCGCATCGATGGCGTATCCCATTCCGATTCCGCCAAAGTCGAGCCGCGTGGCTGCCGTGGCGAGGGCAACCTCTGGGCCAGCAGGCCCACGGCTCAGAGAAATCTGCTCACTTCCTGTGCCGGCACGGGCGGCGGCAAGCTTATCAGGGTTGGGCAGCCGGCCGGTTTTGCGGGACTGCCTCCAGAGGGCTGTGAGCGGTCCGACGGTCACATCAAACGCACCGCCGGTCATCTCACTGAACGCCAGGCTTCGCTGCAGCGTATCGGCAAGATCCTCGCTGACAGCAACGCTGCGGCCTGGCTCGGCGGCAGTGGCTGCCATCAACAGGGAGACCTCACTGGAGCGATCGTAGTCAGAGAGCACCCGCTCGATGGCCGCCACTCGGTCGAGGGCCGCTTCCGCCGCCTGCTCGGCTTCGCGTGGAGATGCTGCGTGTACAGTGACGATCCATTCCACAGCCATCAGCCGTCGAGAGCAGGTGGCTTCAGAGGCCCATCCTGGGCAACTTCCGCAGATGACCAGCAGCACCACCCACCAGACCTGTTGCCAGCTGATGTGTTGGTGAGGGGCTGGTTTCGGATACGCTGGAGGGATCATGAACGCGTCAGCCGGTGACCAATCTGTGCCTGAAAAATCTGTGCCTGAAAATGTTGCGGCTCCACCTGCGGTGCATGTCGCCTTCGACTGCCAGCCGCTACGAAGCCTTGGTCGGCTCGATATCCCAATCGATGCCTCACCACGCTTTCGCCAGAAACTCGAACGGATCCAGGCTGCCATAAGCAGCCACGGCGCTCGCAACACCTACTATCTCACCAATGCCGTCTGCCGTTTTCAACTCACCAGTGATCCGGCTATCGGGATGGTGGAGTTCACTGTCGAAGGCACAGTCCTCACGGATGAAAGCGATACTCGCACGGTCGGGAGTGATCTCTCCATTAACCTCGAGCGTGAAACATGCGACTGGCTCACGCAGCCGGCAGTCGAGTGGCTGGTCGTCTCGGCCAAGCGAGCGGTCGAGGTTGAGTTTGATCGCTACATCGCCGCAGGCGATCTCTCGAGGGCGGTCGCCCGGCTTGAGCAGGAGCAGCAGCATGTCGACGAGGCCGGTGGCTTCCTCGGCATGAACCTCTAAACGCTTGTTGGCTACGGCTGTTGATCCCGTTTGTGAATCTCCAAGAGTACGCTCTCGCTCTCGGTGCCATGCAGTGGCCAGGCCGCCACGCGGCGGATTCGCACGTCCTTCACCAGTCCTCGGTGTCGGGCTTCCCCCTTCTCTGCTTCCCAGCGGGGGCCTTTGATCACAAGCAGTCGTCCAAACGTGTCAGCGAGTGGTTCAAACCAGCTCAGCAGTTTTCCGAGCGGGGCGACCGCTCGCACGACGAGCGTGTCATACCGATGCGCGGGAAGCAGGCTTTGGGCAGCCTGGGCATGCACAGGCACCCGCAGGCCAGTTTCCTGCACGATGGCTTTCACGGCTGCAGCCCGCTTGCCTACGCTCTCGGAGAGTTCGACGGAGAGGTCTGGGCGAAGGATCGCGAGCAGCACGCCCGGCACGCCACCACCGGTACCAACATCGAGCACACGCTCTCCATCAGCGAGATGATCAGCGAGTGCCACGGCATCAGCCACGTCTCGAGCAACAAACCGTTCCACGTCGGTGTGTCGCGTGAGGTTGAGCCGTTCGTTCCACTGCCAGAGGCTCGCAGCGTAGGCCGCAAGCTGCCGCTGGGCGGCTGTGTTCACCTCAAGCTGAAACTGCTCACAGGCGTCTGCGATGGCGTCGGTGAGATCGGTTGAAGACCGAGAAGTCGCCGACATCAGCGGGCCGCCGTCGTGTGAGGGAGCACATCTTGGCCAGCTCGTGTGAGCGAGCGAGCTGTTTCGATGGCGGTGGTGAGGAAGGGGTCTTTGGCAGGCTCAACCTTTTGTCCGAGCGCGGGCTTGAACGCAGTCTGCACCAGCACGTCCGGCTCCACGCCAACCTTGCTGTAGGAGCGGCCGTGTGGCGAGAAGAACTTGGCGGTGGTCAGCCGCATGCCCATGCCACCAACATCCAGCGGGAAGATGCCCTGCACCGAACCTTTGCCGTAGCTTCGCGTTCCGACGATCGTGCCGCGGCGGTGGTCTCGAATCGCTCCCGCAAAGATCTCACTCGCACTCGCCGAGTCACTATCGATAACCACCACGAGCGGCATCTGCCAGGTACCAACAGGGTTCGCGAGATAGTTGAAGTCTTCCTCGGGGCTGCGGCCTCGGGTGGCCACGACCAGGCCGCGATCAAGAAACAGATCGGCCGCATCGACACCAGCGGAGAGCAGGCCGCCGGGATTGCCACGCAGGTCGACAATCAAACTCCGCATGCCGGAGGCGTCGAGCTGGCGGAGAGCCGCCTCAAGATCGGTTGCCGTCGTCTTCTGGAACGAACTGATCCGTAGGCTGGCGACGCCATTGGCAGGGTCGAGGATCCGGACGTCCTCGACACTTGGTACTTCGACATGCTCGCGGCGAACCGTGATTGCCCGAGCTGGTGCCGGTGCGCGGAGGATGGCAAGGGTGACCTGCGATCCTTCCGGACCCTGCAGCAGAGCAGCAGCTTCGTTGACCCCCATGCCTCCAATCGAGCGGCCGCCGACGCCGACGAGGTGATCGCCCGCTCGCAGGCCAGCACGCTCAGCAGGGCTGCCACGGATCACGTCTACGATGAGCAGACCATCCGACGCGGGCTTCAGCTCAACGCCAAGACCGACAAAGTTGCCGTCTATCTGGTTGTAGAGATCATCAAGCTGACCGCTGGTGAGGAAGGCGGAGTACTGGTCGAGGCCGCCCATCGCCGCGGCGGCAAACTCCATGATCGTGACGGCAGCGGGGATCGTCAGTGTTCGCTCGGTGGCCCTGGCGATCCAGGTCACCACCATCTCCGCGTCGCGACCGCTGACCACCGGTCGACGTGTCAGGATGTCGGTGGTCTGGCGGCAGCAGAAATCGATCCGTTCAGCCGAGGGGGCGACGCCCACGAAGCCGAGGAATGCGGGATCGTCGAGGGCGGTCTGCATGGCCAGGCAGCCTCGCTCAACGAGCATGCGGAAGTTGGGGTCATCGACGTGATGCGAGCCGATGCGGCCAAGCAGCTCACGGTAGAGGCGAAGGGCATCGGCCTCCTGCATCTGCTGCAGCTTGCCGCGAAAGTTCTGCTCGGCATAACGGCGTTCGATATCGCAGTGAATCGAAGCGATGTCGTAATGCTTGCGGACCTCGGGAGTCAGCCCGCCAGACCGTACCTCCGCCTCATAGAGCCGCACGATCTCATGCCAGCGACCTTCGTTGGCGAGCAGAGTTGCTCGAGAGACCAGATCGTCGTGGGGTGTAATCCGTGGCTGCAGTGTCGACGGAACGGCTGAGGCACCCGCAGGAGCGGACGGCCGCGGTGGCACGACACCAGCGTTGGGCCCAACTGGCACCCAGCGAAGCGCGGGGGCAATGTCGGCGGCCTGCAGTGGGAAGATTCCACTGAGGCAAACTGTGACGACTGTGAGTGCTGCAAGCAGTCGCTGCCGTGGCAGCAGAGACGTCAGTACTCGAAGGCCACACGTCACAGGGGCGATCCATTCGCGGGACTGCCGCTGTTCCAAGGCGGCATCGGCGCGGTCGCTCCGTTGACCGCTTGCGATTATGGATCACGTCAGAGGGTGGGGCAAAAACACCAGTCGCCTGCCCCATGTTTTTTGGTGGTCTGTCGATCTGGACACCCCGGTTGAAACGAATGCGCTGATCGACCCGGTGGTGAAGTGAGGGTTTCGTGATGCACCGGTGGGATGTTCCCGAGCCGGTTGGTATTCTGGATATCAAAAGGGAATGCTGCTGCCGATCCAGGCTGCAGTTCTCCTCAGTCCCAAAAGGATGCCCCGTGGGCGAGTCTTCCGATCCACAGGTCACGCAGGTGCTGCTCGACCGCGTGCGGCAGGGTGATACCGATGCTGTTGAGGGCCTGCTTGCTCGGCATCGCGATGCGATCCGTCGCCTGATCGCGGCGCGAATGGACCGTGTTGTGCAGAGCCGGGTTGATGCCAGCGACATCGTGCAAGACGTGATGATCGAGGCGAACCGCCGGCTGAGTGACTATCTGGAAAATCCCGTGATGCCGTTTCGGCTCTGGCTGCGGCATATGGCTCGTGACCGGCTGATCGATGCCCACAGGCGACATCGAGTGGCGGCGAGTCGAAGTGTCGATCGGGAGGTGTCGATCCACGAAACTGGGCCAAATGACGGGGTGGCGCCGGCGGTTGCCGATGCGATGGTTGACCGGGAACTGACCCCAGCCGCAGCGGCCACCTGGGAAGAGCTCCAGCGTCGTTTTGCCGCCGCTGTTGAGCAGCTTGAGGAAGGTGACCGGCAGATTGTGCTGCTGCGACATTTTGAGCATCTCTCGACCGCCGAGGCGGCGGACGTGCTGGGGCTCTCCAAGCCGGCTGCTGGGATGCGGTATCTCCGAGCGATGCGGCGACTGCGGAGCCTGTTAGATGGTGCAGCCTCGTAGACTCCACATCCACCGCATCCGGTCTACGATTCTCGGAGGAATGGCGACTCGGCTGCTGTGTGAGCGGGTGACGTCGTCCGGTCGTGTGGCTTGGCTACCCGGCTATTTCTGAGTTTGGTGCCCCTGTGTTTCCTGCCCCTGTGCTTGTTGACTGTGATGACCTCACCTGGCCTTCAGCAACCGAATGACCATGAGTCACCGCTCAGCTCTGAACAGGAGGAGCGTCTGGCGGATGTCTTGGATGTGCTTGGGGAACGGGAGAATGGCGGCGGTTTTGACTCTATGCAGGCAGCCGAGCGAGAGCATCCCGATCTCGCGAGCCATATCCGAGAGCTCTGGGCGGCGATGTGTCTGACCGACGCGGTGGCGGAGCAGTCGGCCATCTTCGAGCGCGAACTGAATGGTGATGAGACGCTGCCTCTCGCCGAGGTGGTCCCGCTACCGCCCACTCCCAAGGGGAGTTTTGTGCCCGGCGTTTCGCCACTGCCTGCCACGCTTGGTGACTACCAGCTCGTTGCAGAGATCGGTCGTGGTGGCATGGGCGTGGTCTATAAGGCAGTTCAGAAGAGCCTTGGTCGCACGGTGGCGATCAAGATGCTGCTCCGCCGCGACCTCGCCACAGCGGCAGATATTCAGCGGTTTCGCAGCGAAGCTGAAGCGGCGGCCCAGCTCGACCATCCGGGGATCGTCTCCGTTTATGAAGTTGGTGAGTGGGATGGGCATCCCTTCTACAGCATGCGGTATGTCGAGGGCACAACACTTGCCCGTCGACTCGCCAATGGGCCGCTCCCGGCAAGGGAGTCTGCACAGCTGCTGGCGGTTGTCGCTGAAGCGGTGGAGGTCGCCCATGCACGAGGGGTGCTTCACCGTGACCTCAAGCCCTCGAATATCTTGATTGACAGGGCCGGTCTGCCGCACGTCTCCGACTTTGGTCTCGCGAAACGGATCGAGGCCGACATGTCGGTGACCCATACGGGTGCGATTGTTGGCACCCCGTGCTACATGGCTCCTGAGCAGGCGGCTGGCAGCCGTGGCGATGTCGGAACGACGAGTGATGTCTGGAGCCTGGGGGCCATCCTCTACCAGACACTCACAGGCCGACCGCCGTTTCAGGCAGCCAATCCGATGGACACGCTGCTGGCGGTCCTGGAAACCGATCCGCCGATGCCGAGGCTGGTGAATACGTCCGTTGATCGCGATCTCGAGATGATCGCGTTGAAGACGTTGCAGAAGCCTCAGGAACTGCGATATGCGTCGGCGGCAGCTCTGGCCAAGGATCTGCGGTGTTTTCTTGCGGGTGAGCCGATTGCTGCACGTCGGGGTGGCCTGGCGGACATCACCGCACGGCTCTTCCGTGAAACACATCATGCCGTGGTGCTGGAGAACTGGGGGCTGCTGTGGATGTGGCACTCGGTGGTCGTGCTCACCTTGTGTGTGATCACCGACATCCTTGCCTGGCAGCAGGTGGTGAGTCGCTGGCCGTACATGGTGCTCTGGGCGGGTGGCCTGGCCCTGTGGGCGCCGATTTTCTGGGCGATCCGCAACCGGGCGGGGCCGGTCACTGCTGTCGAGCGGCAGATCGCCCACGTCTGGGGTGGCGCAATGATCACCAGTGTGATGCTGTTTTGGGTGGAAGATCTTCTGGGAATGCCCGTACTGACCCTCTCTCCGGTCCTGGCTCTGCTGGCAGGGCTCGCCTTCTTCGTGAAAGCAGGCATTCTCTCAGGAGCTTTCTATGTGCAGGCAGCTGCGCTGTTTGCGACGTCGCTGGTGATGTGCGTTACTGGTGACGTGCAGCACATTCTGTTCGGAGCGGTAAGTGCGGCCTGCTTCTTTGTGCCAGGTCTGAAGTACTTCCGGCAGAGAAGGCGGGGCCAGTAGAGAGGCTGCTCGACAAAGCAGCAGTCTGGCTTACATCTGGCGTGCGGAGAACGAAGAAGTTGCGACCGCAAAGGCGTCGAGCGGTGGCAGGTGCACGAGGTCCCTCACGCCAGTGTTGCTCGTTGAGTGGCTGCGAACTGCCACTCCGCCACGTTGACGTTCAAGGTCGGGCAGTTCACTGATGGTGACCACGTCGGAGAGGAGCGGTGCCCCCACAAACTGCTGCTCACGGACCGCCTGGTGACGGAACAGCATCTCGATGTGTCCTGGCGCCACCAGGGCTGTCTGCGTCGCGCTACACAAAGCGCTGACGAGCAGTCGTCTCGTGATGTAGTTGAGGAGCAAACGCATGCGAGACCGTGTGGTGGCTAACGCGTCGTGGTGGGCTGGAGGGCGACCGGCTGCTGGCCGCGGGTCTCTGCTGGGTGAAACGCGGCCCAGACAGGGTTGTGATCTGAGACTTCAAGGGCCGCCTCTTCGGAGAGCCCAAATGTCTGTTGCAGGTCGACGACGCCCCAATGGCCGAGGTATTCACTGGTGGCAGGCACCGAGAACACGAGGTTGTCGTAGGTCTTGGTGCGTCGGGTATTGGTGGTCACACCGTCGACAGCCCAGGCGAGCCCAGCGATTGGGGAAAGCGGGGCAAACTCAGGTGGCCCGGCGTTGAGGTCACCGAGCATGATCACGTCGTCTTCGTCTGGCCGAAGCCGCTGCATTGCGCGAAACACGTCGCAGAGAGCGGCAAGTTCCTCAGGCACCTCATCAGGATCGGTGTGGGTGTCGACGAGCCAGAACGTGAAAGCCATGTGTTCTGGGATCACACGGGTGCGAAACCTCACGCACAATGGCGGGCGGTGCAGCCGGTCATCGGGGTCTGGGAAGACGCCAGGCGATGCGACGTCGACCTCAATCCGATCAGTGTCGTAAATGAATGTGTACTGCTCTTTGCTTGTGGTGCGTCCCTCGCGTGGTCCCACGATGTAGTGATAGCGGCCACCCGCTGCGTTCACCTGCTGCACGAACGTGGGTACGAGCTGCTCGTTTTTGCTCCGCACCTCTTGGATCGCCACCACATCAAACTGCCGCACGACCCGCGCCAGCATGTCGACCACATGCGGCTTTGACATCTTCGAGTCGCCAAACACCTGGATGTTGAAGCTGGCGATCAGAACCGCATCCCAGGGCTTGGTGGGCGGGACTGCTGATGGCTGGGCAGTTGCCGCCGCAGGCTGCAGCCCAAGGAAGCAGACGACAACAAGCCCCCAGGCGATCAGTTGGAGAACTGGTCGAGGGCATGTCTGACGCAGCGGTGGATCGGTAGGAAGTGTGTGCACACTTCTTCTATCGGTCCGCACGGCCACCGATCATGCCGCCGATTCCCCGCAGGCGGTATACGCCGACTATTCCGGATGATTGGAGGAACCCCACCAGCTGCCATGGTGGTCGCTCCGGGCATCACCGAGATCTGCTCGGTCGGAGGAGGTCTAGTTCTTGGCGGTGTCGCCCAGGCCAGTGATCGGGAACACGCTCGACGGGTCGTGCTGGCTGGCCATCAGGGCTTCCAGCCGTCGAACGATGTCGGGATGTTCCGCAGCCACGTCATTCGCTTCGCCAGGATCGGCCGTCAGGTCGTAGAGCTCAGTGGCCGCTGGGCCCTTGCGAAGCTGCTGGCGGATCGCCTTCCAGCGGCCGGCGAACACGCACTGTTGGCCACCGTAGCCGGCAAACTCCCGGTAAAGGAAGGGCCGCTCCGGTCCCGGACGCGGAGGACTTGCGGGGGTGTCGCCTTCCTCAAGTCGCTGCACCAGGCTCACGCCATCAACGCCGGCGGGCACGTCGGTGATCTGGCCAGACGCTTCGAGGATGGTGGGAAGCCAGTCTTCAAAGCCGCTGATCACGGCGGTCTCAGTGCCGGGAGAGACGTGTCCTGGCCAGCGGACGATGCTGGGAACACGAATGCCTCCCTCGTAGAGAGAGCCCTTCAGTCCTCGCAGTTCACCAACGCTGCCAAAGAAGTCGACATCGACCTCCTCGTTGAGATGCGTAGCCCCGTTGTCCGACGTGAAGATCACCAGGGTGTTCTCGGCCACCCCAAGACGGTCGAGTTCATCGAGAATGGCCCCCACCTCACGGTCAAGCCTGGTGATCATCGCGGCGTAGGCAGCCCGGGGTGTGAAGTGTGGCGTGTAGCCACCCTTGGCCCGTGTGAAAGGAGGGTCGTTCCAGCCTAAGTCGAGGTATGGCGTGAGCTCTTCATCGGGAATGTGCAGCGCCACATGCGGAATGATCGACGGATAGTAGAGAAAGAAGGGCCCGTCTTTTTGTTCGCGAAGAAAGGCAAGGGCGGCTTCGTGGATCCTGTCTGGGGCGTAGTCGCAGCCTTTGAAGGCGTCGTAGCTGCGGGGGTCGTCAGGGTCGGCACCCTCTGCGAGGCCTGCATGCCCCGGCACAGCAGGATCGTTCTCCAGGGAGATCCGTTGATCATTGTCCCAGAGATAGTCTGGATAGTAGCTGTGGGCATGGGCCTGGCAGTTGTAGCCAAAGAAACGGTCAAACCCCTGCCGTATCGGATCGCCTGACGAGCCAGGCCCACCGAGGCCCCATTTGCCGAAGGCACCTGTGGCATAGCCTGCGTCGTGCAGCAGCTCGGCGAGCGTTACCTCGGAATCTGGAATCGGGTACTGGCCCTCCGGCGGCGTTGACTTGTTGTCTCGCACGACGGCGTGGCCGGGATGCTTTCCGGTCATCAGCACGCACCGCGACGGAGCACAGACAGCGTTGCCGGCGTAGTGGCGGGTGAGTCGCATGCCCTCGGTGGCCAGCGCATCGAGCCTGGGCGTGCGGATTTTCTCCTGTCCAAAGCAGCCGAGCTCTCGATAACCGAGATCGTCCGCCACGATCAGCACGATGTTCGGCGGGGCAGATGCCTCGGCGGCGAGAGCAGGACGCGACGGATCAAGGCTGACGACGAGGGCCGCGAGGACGACACAGAAGTCGACAGGGCGGCGAAAGTTCGATGAAATGCTCATCCCACAAGTATCGCCGCTGTCCCTGAGGTCTTCAATAAAGCCCGCGGGACAGGACGTTGGGCCTGTGACGATTCTGCCGGCGGGATTTGCCGTTCGCCGAGCGGTGGGTGTGAACTCTTGCTCGCGACCGCCGTAGGAACGAAGGTACGATCGTAGGGTGCGAGAGAGCCGCAGTCTGTCGCGGCACAGGACGTGGATCGTAGCGGTGTCTGCGGCGGCCCACGTCGTGGTGAAACGGGAGCACCCTCGGAGAAGACGCATGGCTCGCGGTGACAGGCTTGCCACCGATCGACGTTTGGCCAGCTACGGTCCTGCCTATCTGCACTATGGCATTGACCTGGGCGATGGCACGGTGGCGCATGCGCGGCCGCATCGCTTTGATCGGCTGTGGGCAGGCGGCGGTGTCGTGCGGACGACGCTTGCAGAGTTTGCCAAGGGTGAGGCGGTGCGGGTCGTGCATGAGCCGGCCGCCCTGTTTTCGTCAGAAGAGGTGGCCCAGCGTGCGGAGGAGCATGTCGGCCGCGAGGGCTACTCGCCGATGACAGATAACTGTGAGCACTTCACCACCTGGTGTGCGACAGGACAGTGCCACAGTCGTCAGATTGATATCATCGCCGCCCGTGTGGGCCGCATGGCCGGCAAGGCGTCGGCGGCGATCGGGTCTCGGAGCGTGCGAGGCGGCATGCGGCATGTGGCTGTCCGCACGGCCACGGGGACGACTGCCCGGATTGGGCTGAAGGCATTTATGCCGGCGGTGCTCGTCGCTGAGGGCGTCGCCATGGCAGTGGAGTGGAAGGCCCACCGAGCTGGTCATGATGAGGTCGCGAGCAAGCGGGCTGGGGATGCGGCTGGCTTGGCAACGAGTGCGGCGACGTTTGCGGCTACAGGCGCCCTCGCTGGTCCTGTCGGCGCGGTCGTGGGTGCCGTGACAGGTGCGGCGGTCTGGGCAGGTGGTTCGTTGGTCTCCAAGACGGCAACCTGGGCGGGGGGCCGCGTCGTCTCCGGTGTGACGAGCCTGGCGGTTCGGCGGCGGACACTGGCTTAACTCAACATTGGCCTCACTCAACACTGGCCTTACTCGTCGTGGTGGCTTGCCCGCCGTTTCATGCTCGCGGTCTCGGCATGGTTATTCGCCGAGCGGTACCGTTTTCAGCGCGGCGGCACCGAAGCGATCCAGCCTTCCAGCACGTCGAGATCACTGGGCAGTCCATAGCGTGGCTGTGAGGCGGCATGGGCCGCCTGCAGACTACAGATCACCGCGTCGAGCAGATCGCCACGGGCATCGGCGACCAGTCGCTGCTGCCAACGGCGGCTGGCCTCGAGAGTCACGCCAAGCCCAGCTGCGTCCTGACAGAGCCCGCGTAGGATGGTCCGCCGATTGGCCGTGCGTGCATCTGTCCAGGCAGAGGGTGTGTCGCTCTTGTAGCTGCCTCGACAGATCTGCCGGGCCGTGAAGGCGGGGTAGGCTTCCAGGGCGATCTTCGTGGAGGCGGCCCGCGGGGGCCTCGAACTGGGATGGTGGTGTGCGGGAAACGCGAGCCCCGCTGCCAGCATGCGTCCGATGCCTGCATGCATCATCCAGGCGACTGGTGGATTGGTCCAACGCATGGCAGGGCTCGAGCCTGCCGGCTTGTCGGCCTTTCTCCACGCGAACTTGGAGCCTGGCGGTCGTGCATTGCACCAGCTACGGAACACGTCACGGAGGGTTTCTTTTGGACAGTGACAGTAGAACGAGACAAAGGCCTCCCAGCTGGTGGGCCAGCCTTCATGCTCGATCAGGGCTCGCGGCTGTCCGAAGGGAAGATCGAAGCCTCCGAGCCAGCCGCCCGGCTCGAGGAGAAACGCTTCGAAGGCCGGGAGGCTCTCGAGTTCACGGACTTCGCTGAGTCGGTAGAGGGGGGCGGCTCCGTCAGCCGCCGTCAGTTCGCCGACCGCAACGGTAATCGGCTTGCGGCGTGTTGGTGCTGACGAGAAGTCGACACCGATGACGGTCTGTGCAGGCGACATGCGTGGCCTCTCGAACGTTGACGGCGCTGCTATAACTATGGGCGATGATCAGTTTTGGAAACATCCCGAAGCCACACGACCGCGGGGGCCGCGTCCGCAATGTCCTCGGTGGTCCGCTGGTGGCCTGCTCCCAGGCGCCGCTGACGGGGTTCTTTCGTGATGGCTACTGCCGTACCTGTTCGGAGGACGTCGGACTGCACAGCGTGTGTGCGGTGATGACCGCGGAGTTTCTTGAGTTTACGGTGGCTGCGGGGAATGACCTGGTCACACCTCACCCCGAGTGGAACTTTCCGGGCCTGGTCGAGGGTGACCACTGGTGTCTCTGTGCAGCACGGTGGCTTGAGGCCTACCAAGCGGGGGCGGCACCACCGGTGGTGCTCAAAGCGACCAGTGAGAAGACACTCGACGTGGTGCCCTTTGAGCTCTTGCGTGAGTGTGGCATCGACGCCGAATGAGCCCCACCGCATAAGCGGAGCCGCAGTGATGCTGAGGCAGTCGTGATGCCGAGGCAGGAGCGTACTGAGGCGGTCTGCGCGGGCCACAAAGCAGGATGCTCACTCAGCAGGCCCAATGAAGCAGCGGCCCAGTGAAGCAGCGGCCCAGTGAAGCAGCGGCCCAGTGAAGCAGTGCTGCCAGACGGCGTTCCTCGAAAGGTGTCACACAGACAGTGCCACTTGAGCCGGGTCGGCTCAAGTGGCACCGCTGGTGAGACGCAGTGGGCAGTCGCTGCCCTTTCTCAGTTGTGTGACTCGAAGTCAGGCTCTTTGCCTTCGTAGGCACGGTAGAGGTTGAAGACGGCTTCTTTGAGCGTCTCAGCAGTCGTGCCATCGGCCGACTGCTTGCACTTCATCGCTGACGTGATCACCGCGTGAGCTGCCTTGAGCTGCTCAACATAGCGGGGCGAATCTGCCTTGATCCGCTGTGCGAGGAAGTACGCCTGCAGCGTCTCCTGCACATGGCCGGCATGCTCTTCCTTCGTCATCACCCAGCGAGCCATCTGGTTGACCGACTGGGCAGTTGGCTGGCCACCGGCAAGCAGCTCATTGAGCTGAGCCTGAGCCTTGGCAATGGTTGCGGTGTCTTCAAGCAGCTGCTCAAAACGCAGCTGGTCGCCATAGATGCCGCAGGGCACCTGGCAGTGGGCCAGAGCAACCGACGGGGCAGCCAGTCCGGCAATCAGGATGGCAAGGGCGGTGAGTCGAACAGGGGCTCGCAGCATGAAAGGCATCTCCTGCAATGGTGTGGCCAAAAAAAGAACTCGGGGAGCCGCGGGATGCGGGCTCCCCGAGTCGCAGGATAGTCTCTCGTCGACGGCAGCCCAAAACATGGGGCTGCAGTCCGCAGCAGAGGCCTTACCTCCAGCGGCGGAACGGCTCGTAGACCCGCACCGTCAGGAGCAGCTCGCTGGCGGAATACCGTTCGTTGTAGGTGAAGGGAAGTCCGAAGATCTCACCGGACGCCGCTGTTTCGTCGATGGCGAAGAAGCGATAGCCGACATCAAACGTGACCCGAGGAGTCAGCTCGTAGTACACGCCACCACCGGCTGTCCACGCGAAGTTCGCGACGGGGTCATTCCCTGTGTAGCTTTCAGCGAGGCCAGTTCCGGAGATGGTCGAGCGGTAGCCGCCGGTGCCAATGCCGCCACCGGCGTAGATGCCGAGTGTCTCAAACGGCTGATAGTCCCGCCAGACATTAACGGTTGCCGACCAGACGTCGGTTGCGCGTAGGGTGACGCTCCCAAGAGGATCGCTAGCGGTGTCGGTCATCTGATCTCGGCCCCGACCTTCAATCTCAAGCCGCAGCGCCCCATTTGGGCGATCAAATGCAAGACCGGCTGCACCACCGATCGTGAAGACGGATTCATTCACAATCGCGGGCGAAGAGGGGCTGTCATCGTCCAGCGTCGCAAACGTCACGCCGCTGATACCACTGAGATATGGACGCCAAGGAGGCAGCCGGCCGGCGAGTCGGCCCCCGATTCCACGACTCCGTGATGTGCAGTTGGTGGTCTCACAGCAGGATGGATTGAAGCTGGAGGCAACGCTTTCAAGGAAGCTCGTCAGCTGCAGCTGATCGCCGGGCGTGGCGTCCGC
>Ga0075477_10000033_pt1 | contig 39839 bp, 78 predicted proteins | sample DEB08_DNA_FD_76338 | JGI IMG/M metagenome (GOLD analysis project Ga0075477, IMG submission 76338) | Aqueous microbial communities from the Delaware River and Bay under freshwater to marine salinity gradient to study organic matter... | ecosystem: Environmental > Aquatic > Marine > Coastal ...
GTCACACTTGGTGCATTTGGTATTAGTGAGGCTGGAAGAGCTTTCGGCGGTAAATAGGAAACTTAAATGGCGGAAGATAAAAAACCTTTAGGACAAAAAGGAATAGGTGATTTAATCGCTTTAATGGAAGCGAATAATAAATCAACTAAAAAAATAGAAGTTGACGGTAGAAATACTCGCAGACATCTATTAGAAATTAAAAACATGCAGAAGGTTATGAATGACTTTCAAGCACGTACTGTCTTTGGTTTTGAAAACTTCCAGGATATGATTAATTCTCAATCGCTTCAAGGAGAAGAAAAAGAAAAAGAACGTCTAACAATTTTTGAAGAAATACGCGATTCATTACAAGATATAGCAGTAAGTGCTGATAAATCAAACAATGCAAAGGGTGATAGTTCAGGCGGAGGAGGAGGACTTCTCGGTGGATTAGGATTAGCTCTTGGTGGCCTCGGTAAAGGAGCAATGGGTATAGCACTAATGGGTGCTGCAATACCTGCATTCTTTGGAGCAATGGCAGCAGGAGATTATGGCCTTAAAGCTTTAGACGTTGATTTATCTTTTAGCAAAATAAAAGAAGCTGCACTAGGATTTTCTGATATTATAACTGCTATGCCAACAGAAGGTTGGGTTGCATTAGGTGCTATAATGGCAGCTGCAAGCTATAGTGGTAATCCTGCTAAAGCCGCCTTAGGTATGTCTTTAATGGGTGCTGCTATTCCAGGTTTCTTTGGTGGTCTATCAGCTGGTAATTATGCACTTGATGTATTAAATGTTGACTTATCATATAGTAAAATAAAAGAAGCTGCAGCTGGATTCTCATCAATTGTTCAAGATATATCACCTGAAGCTGGTACTGCATTAGTAGCATTACTCGGAGTTGGTGGATTAGCTGGAGCAGTTAAAGGCGTGGGAGGTGCAGCAGGAGTTGCAGCTGGAATGACTGCAATGGGAGCAGGTATTAGTGGTTTCTTTGGTGGTTTAGCTCTAGGTAATTTAGCACTTGATGCTTTAGGCTCAAACTTTGGTGGAATTAAAAATGCAGTTAAAGGATTTGATGATGCAATACAAGAATTCACTGATGAGGGATTAGCAAAATTCTTGGTATTAATTGGTGCTGGTGGAGTTGTTGGTAAATTAGCTGGTGCTAAAGGATCATTTGATATTGCTGCTGGTATGACTGCATTAGGTACAGGCATTGGTGGTTTCTTTGCAGGATTTTCTCTTGGTGGTTATGTATCAAGTAAAATGGGTGATGGTAGTCAGATGGTACCATTAGTCAAAAACTTCCAAGATTCTATTGGCGCACTTGATACTAAATCACTAACAGCACTAGGAGCCTTTATGATAACTGGAGCAGGACTTGCTTTATTTACTGGAGGCGTAGGTTCAGCTGTGGCCGCAGCTGGTATAGGAGCTATGGGAGCAAGTTTAGCTGCATTCTTTGTTGCATTTGATGGAGTAGGTAGAATTGGAGGAGCATTAGGAATTGATGGTAGCTCTATGAAGACTCTATTTGGTAATTTGGCCGAGGGTATTAATTCATTAACATCCATTGATGCAACTGGAGCATCTCTTATATCACTAGGAGCTGGCTTAGGTGCTTTAGGTATTGGTGTAGCTGGATTTTTAGGAGCTGAAGGTATCGGTGGTGTAATTAGTACTATTACTAATATTGGCGGTGGTATTAAAGATTTCTTTTTTGGTAATGATGGTAAAAGTATATTTGATGAAATAGCTGAATCTATAAAACCTATTATTGGATTAAATGATAATAATGCATTAACTGCGTTTAACGAATTCACCAAAAGCATGATTGATATAACCTCAACAAGAGGTGTTGATGCAGCATCAGATTCCTGGGAAAGATTCGGCGATTCTGTTTTAAGTGCAGCACAAAAAATGCAATTAGCATTTGAAGGTGGTACATTGGGAGATGTAGCTCTTGCTGGTATTGCAAATTATAAATCTGATATAGAAGGTTTAAGTACTAATTTACAAAATGCTCAAAATGAAATATCAAGTGAAATAAATGTAAATGCACAAGCAATTCCTACACTAGCTTCTTTATATGTTAACACTTTATCAGCAGAAAATGCTTTATTAAAATTACCTCAAGCTTCTGGTGGAGACACATTAGCTGTAAGTCAAAGAGGTGGAGATAATATTAGAACTGGTGACACCATTGTTATTTCTCAAACCAATAAAGATCTAATAGAAGAATCTGTTAATAACAGTAGATAAAAAAAGGGAGCCTTTCGACTCCCTCCAAATTCCTAAGAATTTTAACTTTCTTTTGCTAATCTAGCAAAATAACTCAGAGTATCATCCTCATCACCATCATCTGCTGGTGGGAAAGATGTATCAGCTGTTTGCATTGTTGGTGCCTCAGCAACTGGGGCTGGTGATGGAGTATCCATTGAGAAACCTGCATCTACACCAAGTACTTTATTTAATTTAGCTTTTAACTCATCGTAAGTTTTATAGTTTTTAGGATCTAAGAAATCTTGTAAAGCATATAGTTGTCCATATGTTTCATTTAATCTTCCTTCATCACCATCAAATAAAGCTGATGGAGTACTAAATTCAGATTTATCATAGTTTACCCAACCTTCAACTTTTCTGATTTTTAATTTAAAATCAGCACCTTCCCAAAAATCAAATGGATTAATTGGTTCTTCATCGGCAAATTGTGGTTGCATAACATCCATGATTTTATCAAAGATCTTTTTACCATATTGATAAAGGAATACCTTTCCTTCATTTTGTGGGTTATCAGGATCAGAAACAACTAACACATTTGATACATAATGTAGTCTTCTTTTCCTTTCCCTAGCGATAGCTTTATCCTCATCTCTACCAGAGTTCCAGAGCACTGAGTTATGTTCAGATACTGGATCAGGTTGGCTAATAGAGGTTAAAGAGTTTTCTATGTACCATAGACCAGTAGGACCTTTAAAACCATGATCCCAATATCTTACCCAAGGAAGATCTTCACCTTCTTTTTGCGGTAAGAAACGAATCACAGCATAACCATTTCCTGCTTTATCTCTGGTTGGCTTCCAAAACCTATCATCATCATAAGATTTTGTTTCGGTTTTAGTAGTGGACACAGCTTCCGCTGCCTTTACGAGTTTATCGATTGATGAGCCTCGCATGCTCTTTAGATTTTCTAGTGACATTTATTTCTCCTGTATTACACTGTATTTTACTGAATTATCCACTTTATGCATTATATAGAGTTATATTATACCATACTTCTATGGTTTTGTAAAGGTCTTTTTTAATAAATTTATACATTTATCTTTATTGAACTTTACAAATGGTTTATATTTTGTGATCTTACGATAGATATCTGGCCAAATAATTGTATCAGTTATCTTCTTATTCTCACGTTCTATAAACCCTGTTATGACATCCAAGATAACTACTGTTTCTAATAGTATATCACCTTGCATCCATAACCGAATGATTAGTGGATGATTATTTTCTTCTGCCATTAAAAGAGAATCAAACTCTACATCCATATCATGTAATTTATTTATATCATTTTCAAATTGATACGAAAGACTTTCCATAACTTTTTTATGGTCACGGTAATATCTTTCGCCACCTTCATTAAGCATATCACCGACATACTTAACATCGTTTTTAAAATTAGCAACATAAAATTCTCGTAAATCACGCTCATATGTTTTTGCTAATTTTGCAAAAAAGTATTTATCTTTTCGTTTAAAGAATGATGTTGGTTTAACTGAAGTCTTAAAATTATATTTTAAAGCATCATAAGAGTCAGACTCAAAATGTAGCTTTAATGCGTTATATAATTTATAGGACTCAAAAGGATCATTCATACAGGCAGTTTATTACCTTTCTTAGTACGAATAAGATTTAAACTTGATGCTTCTGCTTCGATCTTTTGCTTAAGAGAATCAGTTAAAAGTTTCTTTAGATTCTTATAATCCAAACCTCTTTGTTCAACTACATAAGAAGCAGCATCAATATATGTTGTATTACCCTTTGCAACTAGATTCTCCACTGCTGCAGAGAATCTTTTGCGAGTCATTATTTTTTCTTTGATTGGATCACCCGACAAATTCATCACCTTCGTCCCATGCACAACCAGTTAATCCACCGGCTTGCAATGCCTTTAATGTTCGTAATACTTCATTAGCATTTCTACCAGTATCAAGTGCATTCACTGATACATGTTGTACTACAGAATTTTTATCAATAATAAAGGTTGCTCTATAACAAACTCCTTCTTCTTCATTGACTATACCAAGTGCGTGTGATAAACCTAATCCACAATCAGCCGCAAGTGTATGATTAATATTACCTATTAATTCATTCTCTTTCTTCCATGCTAATTTACAGAACTCATTATCACCACTAATACCAATAACATTAGCCTCATCAACTAATACATCCATACCAGCAATTTCTGTTGGACAGATAAAGGTAAAATCTTTCGGATAAAAGTAGATTACAGTCCAATCTTTTTTCAAAGGTTGATAACTTGCATCTACTCCAACTCTCACAAATTGATTATTTTTATCTATTCCCTGCAGTGAGAATTCAGGGAATGTTTCACCTACTGTTAACATTAAAATATCCTCATTAATATACAGTCAGAGTTAATTCTTCCTGTTGGTTTAGTTACTTTAGTTGTAATAGTATCCCACACCTTCTCAATCTGAAGTTCAGTTTTATTTAGAATTTGTGGTAATATATCATCAGGCTTTCTGATAGTTGCTTGCTTACTTAACTTTTCATCAAAGTTCTTAATAGATGTTCCTGATACCATAAAACCAGCCGTTGATTCAGTGACATATTGGATTAATTTCTTATTCTTTCTGTTATAAACGAAGAGCTTAGATTTTCCTGGTATCAGGATTGGATTAATAGAAGTTAGCTTGGCATCAATATCCTCAGTACAATACTGAAGTTTGACTACCTGAGCGTCCGATGACTTTGGTTTTCTTGTTCGTGGTGTTCTTGTTGCTTTAAAAGATGTTCTTAATCTTTCAAGATCTTCAAACACTGTTTCAAATTGTTTTATAATTTTCTTTTTATCTCCTTTTGAGATATGTGAATAAGCTTCTACACACTGCTCACATGTTTTATCGTATGCATCTTTAATATTATTATATTCTTCTTCAATCATTCCTTTGAATATATTGATTGCATTACCTTTTAATCCATGCATTTTAAATCTGTTGTATGCAGAAAACTTTTGAGTATAGTCTTCATCAAACCAACCCTCGACAATAGTACTATCCCAATCGTGGTAAATAGTATCTACTACTTTTCTACGAGTTCTTTCAGCTGGTGTAATAGTTACGATATTAGCTTTTTTAGCATCATCAACTTTCTTTTCCTTTAGTGCTTCAATATACATTTCATTGATAAATGCTTTAAACTTAAGCATATTTTCTTCATTATATACCCATCCTCTATGAAAAATTTTAATAGATTTTTGCACTGGCATAAATTTCCAATCTTTTAATCGTTTAAGAACAGATAGTTTTTTCTTATTATAACCCATTTGCTCTTTTGCAAATCTTAATATATCAGCTGTATAGTCTTTTGATTTGTAATAATACCCATACCAATTTGCAGCTCTTTGCCAATTAGAATTAGTAAACTCCGATTCCTCTGTGAATAGAGGCTCTGGACCCATATACTTATCGTCTAAACTTGGTCCTCTTTTTTTCTTTTTTGTTATAGCCATATTTCTCCTTAAAAATATTGTGCAATATAAGCCACCCACAATGGTAGTGTGACTATTATTGTAATCTTTAAAATATTATCATTTATAAATTTTTCCATAATTATATTATACCATAGTTTTTAGTGAATGTACAATGTTAGAGCGACCAGACCACATATTAATTAAGATAAGGAGTAGTGATTGCAGTCTGGTCATAATTAATTCTTTATACCGTGTACGAAATTTTCTGCAGCATCTTCTGCATATGATTCGCTTTTACCTGGAAAGAGTTCCTTACCAACTGTCTTTCCATCTACTTTCATTTTAATACCAAATGTTCCACCTGGTGTTCTAAATACTGTACAAAAACGATTATTTAGCTGAAATGAATGAATCTCTTCATTATTCTCTTCATCTTTTAACGCAATCAAATCGTCTAATTTTCTTTCAATGACATCAAATTTTGCCATTACTTCTTTTGTGAGATCACCAACTTGATTATAGATCTCGTCTGTATCATAATAACTCATAATTACTCCTTTTCCCAAAATAAAGGTATTCTTTTACCTTGTTTCTCTTCTGATATCATTACTGACTGAATATAAACTCCTAAAGCCATAATGATTATCACCAATGTTCCAAATATATATCCTACAATTGTTGCCATTACTCTTCACCTTCCTTTTTCTGTAAATCTACAACTTTTTCTAATACCTCTTTTAATGCCATTACTTCTGTAACGTTTACTGCATTTTCAGATATTTCTTTTTCTACCACTTTTTCTACTGGTGGTATTACTTCTTCTTTTGATTCTATTTGTGAATCTGCTAAGAAGATTAAAATTGTTAATATTAAAAATGTTTCCATATTATTATATCCATGAAAGCACAATTACTAATAATGTACTACAAATAATAACTGTACAAAATAATTTAAATAATCCTATAGCAACTGTTTCTAAAAAACTAAAGAACTTATCCACTATCCTCTCCTCATTCTAGATATATCAGTTGCTTCTTCTTTACTAATTATAGGTACTGCATTTGATTTATGCATAGTAGCAATACCTTTTACTAACGTCCCTGTATAAATTGGATTTTCTTTTTTAGCAGTAGCATTAGAGTCCATTTTAACCCATGTACCATTTGCTACAGCTTCTTCCATAATTGATTTATATTGACTGGCTTGTAGCTCTCGCATAATATCTAATTGTGTCCTAGAAGACTTATGCTTTTTAAACTCGATTGGTTTAGATTTAGAACTACCTGCAAAATGGTTTTTTCTTCGTTTGCCGGTTGGACCGTATCGTAAAGATCCCATGTAAAAATTAGTCATTCCCATAATTAGTCTATTATACCATATATACAAATCATTGTACAGTGTTATTTCAAAATATATTGTTCTATTGATGGTTTAACTTCTCTTACATAAGCATCAATTAACGCATCACCTTTCAATTTCTCTCCAAAGTAAACCTTTGTGCCATCTGCTAATTCTCTTTTAATAAGACCATTATTGTAAACAATATCAATAACACCCTTACCATCAGCAGTGTCTTGTGGTCTATTATCATACCACATTGAACTTAAACTATGAGCTTGCATAGATTTTATATCTCTTGCCCATTCTTCAGCTTCTAATAAAAGCCTTTGTCTTTCTACTTTATCATTGAATTGACCCACTTTTAACTCCTCCTGTTTCTGCAAGTTTAATTAATTCTCTTAACTTTTGATCCCAGAGCAATTTAAAGTCTGGGTCTTGAGCTCTATCACGAGCTTCTCTCAAAGCAATAACTCTTCTTGTAATATTATTCATAACTATCATATCCTTTCATTGCATTGTAAGTTTCAAAATAAGATGTACCATCTAAATAGGTTCTTACTTCTTTATCTGAATATGTTCTATTTTCATCTTTAAAACAATCAAGTCGGCCTGGTGCTTGACTTCTAGCCTTTTTAACTTGTTTTGTTAATTTAGGTCTATTATAAACCTTTCTTACAGTTTGTTTAAACTCGTAATTTTCTTTTTCGGCTTTAAGTACAGCCATTACTTCATCGAATGATTTACCCATGTTTTACTCCTATATAATCAAAATCAATCCATGTCATTTCAAATCTATTCATGATTCTTGTTGTGACATAGTTTTCAAATCCAAGTGTCCATAATATTTTATCAGATAAAAGCATCTGACAATTACATGGAGTTCTTGTTGCGATGTGTTCAAAATTCATAGTCATTATGCAACCTCCGCTTCGTGATAGACACCTTGTGCCATACATGCTTTATCAGCAGAATAGCGAATGTCCGTTGTTTCAAATAGCTCAAATGCTCTTTGAGCGTCCCATAAATCTTGTAGTTTATTACCACCTACATTTACTGTCCAAGGTGTATCATTATCGGAAGGTCTTGAACCTTTCCAATCATAAAGAGTAAAGATACCATAATCAGTATCTCCATTTTCAGTAATAGTTTGAGTTTCAATAACCCAATCAACTGAGCATTTGCCGTCTGTTGTTCCACCTAGTGGATCACCAAACATCTCAATTAGTTGATTAGTTGTAATATTCTCAATGTAACCTTTGAGTGAGGTACCGTTTGCTGAGTAGCTATCGGTGCAGGGTATATATTGTATTGATTCCATATTTCTCCTTATCATCAATTTATATTACTATTATACCATCTAGCGAGAATTTGTACATAGTTTTTTTGCAAAAACATGCATGTTTTTTGACCTTTGCTAGTCCTTCTCATAATATCTTCTGATTAAATATATCCTCGTATAGGCAACAAAAGTCATTAATAGTGTGACGAGAGTACCTAATAAAATAGGATCCGTGATATTAAAATGATCTATAAACAACCATAAGAGGAAAAGGTTTAAAGGATAATTAATTAATAAACCTGTTCCTACTGTGGTTGCTGTTTCTTTATGTCTTTGTCGTACTTTTTTATTCAATTAAAAATCTCCATCTGCTCTTGATACTACTTGAACACAATTAACTCCATTTGCTCTCCACATATCAACAACCCTATTTCGATCATCGTAGACGACGTCTGGATTACCGTCGATAATATCTCTTATAATAATAAGGACATCTTTTTTAAATTCATCGTCAGGCCTGTAGTCGTCATCTGGACGCATAAACAATATAGGTGAGTCTATACCAATCCAATCTTGTATTTGTTTTATTGTAATATCTCTTTCTGAATTATTTCTTGCTGATACGAACATGACTGTATCTCCATCAGCCACATGCTGTTTTGCCATATCGCAAACATGCTGTATTGGTGTATCGAATTTTGTATGAGATCTAAATGACTTCCAATCTTTATTCCCATCAGTAACAAAATGCCTTCTATGATCGCAATTTGCTATGGTTCCATCTATGTCAAAAATTATATTCATACTATTATTATACAACAAAATGAGGGGTATGTAAACCCCTCGCTATTAAAATTGTACGTCAGTTGCTAATTTTGATCTACTACAACCATTGAATGGTTCAAAGTGACCATTAGTAAATATGTTGAGTCGAGCAAAACCCCAAGCATCAACATATGATAAAGGTGTTGCAGCCCAGATCTCATAATCAGTATCTTTGGCAATTTGAGCGCAAAGATCTAAAGTAGTTTTATCTCCTAAATTAGGAAATGCACCAATAAGCTTGGACTCTGATTCTGTGTCCAAGTAAACTCTATATAAATTTTCCATTTTGACTCCTTATCGAAAATATAGTTATATTATACTATACTTCTAGGAATATGTACAGTGTTTTTTGCAAAAAACATGCATGTTTTTTGACCTTTAATGGATGGATTATCTTTTTTGACAGCGTTTTTTTGCTCTATCTATAACTCCTAGATTATTATAAACAACATAATTTGATAAAATAAAAGGTAAAATCATTTCTTGATAGGTTAATAAATCATAATTATACATTATATCAATAGGACTTAAAAATAAGAGCTTATGTAATATTATTCTATCTCTGTGTGGTACACTAGGTAATAAAGGATTTGCTTCATATACACAATCAAAATCCATACCTCTATTTGTTGTCCAAACATCTGCTGCTTGTAGAGCTAAAAATGCATACCAAGCATATGGGTGAATTGGGTCGCTTAAATTAAATTTAAATTGGTGTGTATATTGTAACTTTTTCGGATTTTCCCTTAACGAGGATTCTATCGACTTCAGAAAATTTTCTTGATGGACAGCTTTGATAAGTTTCTGGTCCCAACAACACTCGAACCCCATCATAATTGCGTGTTTGTCCTTCGAGTCGAGCCCCAAGGTTGACGGCATCTCCAATAACGGAATAGTCAAATCGAGATTCTGATCCCATGTTTCCGACGATACAGGTGCCGGTATTGATGCCAATACCAATATCAATCCTAGGTAAACCTTGGTCCTCAAGTTGTTGTATAAGTTCATCTGCTGCTTCGCATATTTCAATAGATGTTTGTACAGCTTTATCAGCATGGTCCTCACAATCTAAGGGAGCATTCCAAAAAGCCATGATACAATCACCCATGAATTTATCGATTGTTCCACCATTCTTAAGAACAATTTTAGTCATGGTATCTAAATAATTATTTATAAGAATCACTAATCCTTCTGGGTCATCATTGTTCTTATAATGTTCTGATATTGGAGTAAAGCCACATATATCCATAAACATAAATGTCATTTCTTTTCTTTCTCCACCAAGCTTTAAAAGTGATGGGTCTTTCTGTAATTGTTTGACTAGGTCTGGAGATACATATGTACCAAATTGTTTCTTTATCTGTTGTCGTAAAACAAATTGTTTATAGAAATTATTAAAGCTCGCTGAGGACAGTAAAATTATATATATTATTAGAGAAGCTGATAAATCGAGGAGTATAGAAAATTCGTACCAAGCGTAATAGGATAAAGTTGTTGCGGCAGTCGAAGTCAAGAAGAAGAGTACAAATGATATCCAAATCGGTAGATAATATATACTCAATACAATCAAAAGAGATCCAATTAGAATTAGACCTATTTCCGCTTGAAAAGTCCACTGAGGACGAGATATCGGAGAATCAGACATTATTGACTGAAGAGCCGATGCCTGTAATTGATGAGGATAAAGCAATCCAGCTGGAGTTGAGGTCTGAGGTACAATCCCTTTAGCAGTTACACCAACAATAACAGTCTTACCATTTAAATCTTCTATTGGTTGACCATCATATTCTATTTCTGTAAAGTGTGTATTCCATTTCAACCAAATACTGCCATTTGAATCTGTAGGTATTTGAAATGGTCTAAGTATAATTTCCTCAATACCACTTTCATTTAATTTAATTGTATAACTCTTTTTATTTTGTAATGCTCTGACTGTTTCTAAAGCAAATGATGGATAAAGATCTCCATTGACCTGTGACATTAAAGGTATTCTACGTGTTACATTGTCAACTTCTGGTGCTCCATTTAATAATCCTGCACCCCATGCACCTGATTCTAAAGATTCTATATTTGTTACTAAACCTTTATAACGATATGTAAAATCTAATGGATCACCAGCATATCCAAATGTTGCATATCCAACATAAGGTGCTTTTTCTGATCTACCATTCTCATCTGCATCTTGAGCTAATATAATACCATTGTCTTTTACCCATGATGCAAAGACTTCATCACCACCAAACCTATCTGGTTCTGGAAACATAATTGTAAATCCAATCATACCAGCATTTGCATTTCTTAAATCAGCAATCATTTGTGCATAGTATTGTCTTGGCCAAGGATATTGACCAAATTTCTCTAGTGAATTTTCACCAATGTTTAAAAGAACTATTTCTTCTGAATGTTCTACTGGAAGTGATTGAATATATTGATCAAATATACTTAATCTTAATTCTTCTACTATCTGTGGATCGGCAATACGCACTCCTAAAAGTGTTATACCTAAGAGTATTGTTGTCCAAATTGATGTTAAATATTTCATAAAGTGTTATACTGTGTTATACCAAATATTTAGGAAGTATCCTATGGCATTTTAAAGTTAATTGTAATTCATCGCCTTTCATTTTATCTTTATTTTCTCTATAATATTTTATATAGATATCCATCTTTTTCATACCTTCTTTCTCAATAAAAGCTTCGCATTGATTTTGTGTTTCAAATGCTTTGACGGCTGGAGAATCTAATACAGTTTCTCCGCTTAAAAAATATAATACTAATATATATTTCATTTTAAAATCCTACTGAAACACCACATCCACATGATGCAGTTTCTTTTGGATTAATGATTTTAAATGATTCATTAATTCCAAGTATAATATAATCTAAGGTTGCTTCAGATAAGTAAGGCAAGGAGTTGCTGTCGATGACGACAGTGAAGGAACCGTAGTCGAACACGTGGTCATCGCCATGTACTTCGGATTCGTAATCAAAAATATATTCATACCCAGCACAACCACCACCAGTGACGCCAATGCGTATGATATTATATTCTCCCTGAGTTTTTTCAATAAGTTTTTCAATTGCTTCATTTGTTATTTCCATTTTTCTTTTCTTCCCAATCTTCGATTGCTTTTCTTATACTATCTTCTGCTAATACAGAACAATGTAATTTAATTGCTGGTAGATTTAATGCTTCAGCAATATCTTTATCTTTTATTTGTTTTGCTTCTTCTATTGTATTACCTTTTAACATTTCTACAAACATTGTAGAACTTGCAATTGCAGAACCACAGCCATATGTTTTAAATTTAACATCTACAATTCGATCATTACCTGGATCGATCTTTAATTGTAGTTTCATTACATCACCACAAGCTGGAGCTCCAGTCATTCCTGTTGCTACTGTTGGATCGTTAGGATCAAATCTTCCAACAGAAAATTGTTGTGGACTATTTAAGACTCCTTCAAATCTTTCTATTACTTCTTTTGAATATGCCATTAATTACCTTGTGTGACTGATACCGAACAACCACCGACAGTTACACAGCTTTGTGAAAGTGAATAAGTTTGTGATGTATATCCTTGTTGTAAAAGATTTAATGTTGTTCCATAGCTACCTGATAAGTTAATTGTTGCCGTATGTCCTGTATTCTTTTGAATTACTTCTACATCATTACCATCATTGCTAATAGTAAGATTTAATGTTTTAGCACCATCACCTCGTTGTTCTACATACACATCATTATAACTACTAAAGATTAATTGATTGTAAGTATGACCTCCATTACCTGAATTTGCTTGCCAGCCTGAAACATTATTATTACTTCCGTGTATGTCTAAGTTAGCATAATGACCACCGCTTTCGCTTCCATCATAATAGAATGTTGTATCAGATGCATCATCTAGTTTACCACCCTGACCCCAACGAATACTATTATTTGATCCATCTAAATGCCATAGATCAATTGTGTTTTGATTTGTTCCATCATTGTTTTGATATAAATGTAATGACATATTTGCACCATTTAAATATGAATAATTATCATACATTTTAATTTCGTTCTTAGCACCATATTGTTCAATATTCAAAGAAAAGTTATCTCCTCCCGTTTGATCAATAGTAATTTGATTATCGTCACCAAATGCTAAACCAACATATAATAATAATACTAACCAACCTATAATTAATAGTGGTGTATCTTTAGTTTGATTGATTGACATATATTTCTATTCCTTCTCCACTTCCAAATGTTAATATTCCTTCGTATCCATCAACACGAGTATTAATAAAGCCATTTCCTCCATTAGCTATAATTATATTTATAATACCATTACTATCTCGAAACACAACTAATTTGCCGTCTTCTTCAAAGATATTATATTTACTATCACTATTAAATCCAAATTGTTGACCATCTATTTTCCAACTCCCCATTCCACCACCAGAATCTTCTTGAGCATCTGCAAGTTTTTGAGTTGTTTTGACTAATTCTTCTACGACATCTAAAAGATCTGGTAAAAAGTCTCCAGCCAAATAATCAATATCAATACGATTAAAATCTTCTTCGCCTTCTGCATAATCATCAATATCTTTATCTAATTCATTATATTCTAAGAAGTCTATATCTAATACGCCTTGATCATAATTTGCATCGTCTTGTGCTTGTTCTTGTACTGCTTGTTTTATAGCAGGTGGTGGATTGACAATAAACATATTATCAATCATCGATGGAGTAATACCAAGTATTTGTACTGGTTGTGTTGGTATTTTATCTAATGCAGTTACCATTGTTGCTTGATAAGCTTGATTGAGTGTAATTGTTCCACCAAGATTTGAAACTGTTATTTCTCCAGATGGATCACCATTTGCATCTGGTAAAAGTACAATTAAACTTCTACCTAATTCATCAATGGTGGTTGTAAAATCTGTTCCACGAATACCAATTGTGGCAGTGGGTGTTTGTATGTCTATATTTGCTTTGTTGACTAATCCAAGAGAACCTGAAGCAAATCTTGCTGTTCCCATTGTAAATCGCATAGACATTTTTGAGAGTGAAGGATCTGGATCGTAATAGATCTCATCAATATAAACCTCACTATGTTCTTTTAAATCTAATTGAGCTTTATCTAAAAACTCAATTTTCATTTTACCATTTGCAGTTTCTGCTGTATCGTATAATTCAATCTCAGGCAGATATGCAGCAGTGACTGTAATTTGTTCTTTATCGCGTATGAGTGATGTTGAGCCTGTTTGCTCTATAATTTCGCCGATGGGGTCAGCAAAGACCCCACCGATGAATAACAAATTAAGAATCGTTAGACGAATCTTTTTGATTAATTTGAATGATTGCATTATCACTTGTAATATCTAATGTTAATAAAGCATTTGGAGAAGCACATGCAGCATTTGATCCAACACATGTACCAGATATTTGATTAATATCAATATCAGCACTGTCACCATTTAAGGTAACTGTCATCTCATTTGCTCCATCTTGCTGTAGTGTGTTAATGTTATTAGAACTCCCTGTAATATCAAAGTTCCATATAACATCATCAGCTTCCCAATCTACATCAAAAACATTAGAACTACCGATTAATATAAGGTCAGCATCTAGTCTTTCAGCACTGTAAACATAACCTTGATCTAAATCAAAAGTATTACTGTCACCAGTAACATCAAAGTTAATGTTTGAACTATCAGCACTACCGATATAACCTATGTTCCAATCAATTGAGTTTGAATCCCCAGTAAAGTCTAGCTTATAGTAAGAACTATCTGCGACAACTGGACCAAACAAAACGTTTTGGTTCCCTGTAAAATCAAGATCAAACTCAAGAGTAGTACCAGTAATTGACATTCCAGATAATGATCCAGATGAACCATTGTCTCCGCCAATCTTGTTACCAAATCCTATCTGATCGATATACAACTTAAGTGTATCACCAGATTGAGTAATATTGATTTCGTTATCATCAGTGGCTTGTGCGAAAACGAATGATGTCGACATAAGTAAAAATAAACTAATTAGTTTCTTCATTTTCGTTATAACCCTCTATTTTCCAATAACCACGTCTGTGGCCTTGTTGTATTAATTCCAGTACTGCAGCTTCAATCGCTGTTCGTACTGAGTAAGTCACTGATTCATTATTACCAATTCCGTCTTCAAACTCTACTAGTTGAGTACCTTCCTCGATGAATTTAAATACATCGCCTCCAGTACCATAACTAAATATAGTTTTTCGAGTTTGTACATTAAGTAATACTTCACCTGTTAGAACCGATACGGCTCTCATACTTATTGTGACAACATCTTGACGATATTGTCTACTCACACCAATACCAAGAGTTCGTGCGCCTCGTCCTCCTGTTTTGATATCAGTATCATAACCAATTATTCCACCCTCAATAATCATACCAGCAAATAAGAGTGGATTCAATTCTTGGTATTTCTCTTCTCCTTCTTGCTTGGCAACATCTTGCCTTGCACTTCGGATAATTTGTCTTTCGCGAATTAGATTATCAATTCCATTTCGTTCAACAACACGAAACCATGTTCCTTGTCCTGCAGTTTTTAACGCATCAACTACCATTTCAACTCCTCCTTGAGTTACGGCTGTTGAAAAATCTGCAATACCAGGTCGTGCTTTTCTTTGACCTGTTTTATCTTGAAACTGATATACTGCAACCACTGGCATACTTTCAGCAGGTGGTATTTTTAATAATTCTATATAAGCAGGTAGTTTAACAACTTCTGGATTCTCTACACAAATATATGGCATTGCTTTAGTAAAGATTCTACCAGATGCTTTTGCATAGTTCCATAAATCATGATTATATTCTGGACCCCACATATCAGGATTACAGTTTTGTGGCTCTTCAGACCATCGAGGAACTGAAGCACATCCTTGTAAAACTAATATTATTGCTAAAAGATACTTAACCAACAGTTCCATCCCCAGTTCCTGAATCAGGATCTTGTCCAAAATTACCAGTACCAACAGGGATAACAACTTCGGTTGTGGTACCATCAGATGCCACAATCGTGAGTCTTATAAATTCAACACCAGATTCATCAACTTCTAGATTCCATGTAATAGTATTTCCCTCTAATACAAAAGAACCAAATGATGCTGGATTATCATTACTAAACATTGACTCAACGAGTTGTTTAGCAAACTGTGCATATATTCTACTCTCTAAATTACGAATGAACTTTGCAAGAGTTGTATTTTCTGCTTCTCTTTCAGCAGCTTTACGTGCAGACTCAAGAGCTTCTTCAATTGCTTTCTTACGTGAATGCTCTTGGTTTTCGATTGTTAAGTAATGTGCTCCTGTACCTATACCACTAAATGATGGATTTTTAAATTCATGTACGATTGGAGAAGCACTTACATTTGGCGTAATTGACATTGTAGTCATTACGAAAAGAGTAACGAGTACTAATAATTCACTCTGTTCTCTTAGTTTTTTCAGTCTTCTTCTTTTCATTTTCCTTATATTCTAGTACTGTGTCTACTTTTTGTTGTAGACGGATTATATCCTGATCTAACATTCTCATTTGATCTATTACTCGAATAAGTTGAAAATGCATTTTTTCAATCACTGGTTCTATATGTTCGTTTATAAAACTATAAACAAAGTAAACAAAATAACCTAAACCAACAACCATAACTGTTGGAAACCCATACTGGGCTATTAAATCTGCAATTTCCATATTAATCTCTTCTCACGTCAAGCTTACCATCTTCAATGAAATTTTCTGCCCTTGCAATTCTTTCAATATCTGGTCTAAGCTCGAGTGCACTACTTACAAGTAAATCGATTTTCACCATTTCATTACTCATTGTTCTGGCTCTATTCTCTAATGAAGCACAGAACATTGTCAGTGTTTTAATACTATCTACAATTCCTTCAAATATTTGTTTGATGATTGTAAATATAAAGAATCCCATAATTAGAGCTCCTGCAATAGGTAACCCTAGATCGGATATCAATTGAAACACTTCTTCCATGTAACTATTTATAAAAAAAAGGTCCCTGAACGGGACCTTTATGATTTATTGTTCGCACTCTTCCGGATATTGCGTACAGTAGCGTTTCACAATTTTAATGATAATAGTTATATCATTTTTTGCTTCTTCAACTACTCTCTCCTTTTCCAGAATATCCTTTTTTTCTTTAGGATATTGTGGAAAAAGAGACCAAGCTACTTTCCCTCAGGGTGAGGGTTTTGTAATTTGTCAGTTTCTTCATCGATTCTGTTAGCTGCTTTTTGAACAACTCCAGTACCAGTATTGACTGCAGTTTTACCTACATCAACAGCTGTTTCAACGACGAATTCTCCTGTGGAGACCACATCAGAAGCTACAGCTGAAACAATAGTTGAAGTACCTTTTACAGCACCATCAACAACTCCAGTTGTAAACTCCTTAGTTCCTTCTACGACGCTTCCAATAGAAGCACAGTTCGTAATAAGAACTAATCCAGCGAACAGAGTAAATAAATTTTTCATTATATTCTCCATTAGATTACATAGTAAGATTAATGTCTTACCATTTCTATTTTATTTATACAGAAATAGTTCTGTTACAACTTATTTTTTAGCTGCTTTTTTTCTGGTTCTGCGTTGTGTTGGAGCTTTCTTAGCAGCAGGCTTCTTAGCTGCTGGTTTTCTCTTCACTGGAGCTTTCTTTATAGCTGGTGTTTTACCATCTTTATAAGCTTCGTTTTTGTGATGAGTATCAGGATCATCTTTTACAAAATGTCCTTTCTCGTTTCTTGCTCTAACTCCTGACGCAGGTTTGGAATTATCATAAACAGCATAAATTCCTGCTACTAATATTATTCCACCAATCACTATGAATGCTAAATCCATAATATATACCTCCTAGGTCTTATAGTTATAATTAATCAACTCTTCCCATTTGAAAAAGTCCTTTCTCTCATGACACCAAAAATTACCTTTATGTTTCGGTTTTTTTAGATCTCCTCGAGTCTTTTCATCAGCCTTTCGGCTCTGTTCGTCACTTGACTGTACCATCTTGAATCTCTGCCTTCTTTGGCAGCCTCCTTCCAATCACCACATTGCAGCGCTGCGTTGTGGTTCTTAAACTTGCTCAAGCGCGTGAGTCCCATATTAAACATCATATTTGCGATGACTTGTTTCACCTCTTCAGGATAGCCATCCCAACCATCATGTAATTTTTTACAGTCTTCTATTACTGTTTGTACATCTTTTTCGAAACATTCATCAACACGTTCCTCGCTGACTGGGGTACCAACTGTTTGCCCATGTTCGGGATCGGTTTCAAGCACGAGATGGCCAATACCAAATGTAGCATAGCCAAGATGATCATTATATATCTCATAAACTACTCCTTCGTCAACTTTTAATGTTTCTTTTAATTGATTTATGTTCATATCTTTGTTCCTTAAGTGATGATACATATTATTGTCCACCTTCACCGGCTGTTTCTATAGAAACGTCTAGTGTAAAGTTATATGTAAAGGTTGTTTCACCTGATTTTTCAAAAATAAGACTTACCGTTAACGTAGAGTTATTCTGTCCTGGATCATCATATCCACCTCCAGATTCAAATTCAGGTTGCCAATCCACAAAAGAAGTCGAAGTTGGAATCGAAACTGCTGAACCATTTGGTTGTATATTTGAATATATCCAAGTGTTTGGTCCATCACCAGTTTCAGTATGTGTTTCTCTTACAGTATATCCAGATGCTGGATTTACAATTTGATATACAAGTGTTCCATCAGCTGGGCTTGGATTTTCGCTATCGGGATACCAGTTAACGTTAATATTTCCACTTGCATATTGTATTCTAAGTTGTGGTTGTACTATAATATTACTATCAAGTGAATATTCGCTTTCAGATAAACTGTTATTATAGGTTGTAGCTAGTGTTTGAACGTATCCACGAAACTCTGACATTCTATGTGGAGCAGTTTGATCAGGAGAGCTTCCAGCTACAGCAATATCTACAGCTGCTCCACCTACGTATTGAAAATCATTAACACCATCAACAGATAATCCTCTTAATGATACATTTTGAACTGCCGATGGAGTACCTGTATCGGTACCTGCTTTGACTTGAGCGATACTATTAGTTCCAGCACCTCCCATTTTAATTGGTCCAGTAGTTGGTATTGCCATTATTTAACTATTCCTGATATTAAATCTTCAAAGGCTTCTACTTTTTCTGTCCTATTTGGCCAGTAAATATAATCCTTTTCTGGGTTTGCTTTTAAATTTGATAATAAAGGTAATATTGCATTATATAGTTTATTAAGCTTATCTTCCATTTCAGCTGATGTTGCTGCTACTGATGAAGCTTCTGTTGATAATTTCTGTACCGCTTCTAATTCGCTTTCATCTACAGCGGTAAATCCAAAATCAAATGCGTCTATATCTATACTCATAGTTGTTCCTCTATATTATTATTATATTTATAATGTCTAGGGATTTGTTTTGTCTTATCTATATGTATTTGTGTAGTAGCATGAGAAGGTGTTTTTTTACGAGCTTTTACACCAAATATCTTATCATAGTTATCCAAATAAGATTTACTAGTGATCTTAGACTTTATAGAATCTCCTGTAATGTCGTTCTTAGCTGTCATGTATTATCACTATCCCTATATTTGACTTGATGTTTCATAAAAATCTTATCTGCTTGACGCTGAAATGATTTTTCAATCATTCTATCAATCCACTTTCTAATTATTTGTCTTAATTTACCCATTGTTAAAAAATAAAAATCCTGCTACAATTAAAAATATCACTGCAACTCCTAGTCCTATTAATCTACGATTGCGTTCTTTCTTTTGTAATCTTTTTCTATAATTACTTAAACCGTAAGTCTTTCTACGATATTCCGCTTGCTTACTCATTTAAATACTACACCACCTCTACGAACTAATTCATTTTTAATCTTTTGTTTTTTCTTTGGAATTGTTGTAGGGCTATTATACATTTCGATTAGTTCTTCTTTTGTTCGACACTTAACGTAATCATGTTCATATTCAAAGCTAGGTCTTGATGCTCCTCGCACGACCTTTCTCATTGATTTTCCTATTTTTATTGGCATTATAATCTCCTCACCATTTCAATAATCCTATCTGCATCAGGATCTTTTAAATAACCATAAATGCCTTCATCGGCTTTATGATAATCATTTAATATATTTTCCATTTTATCAGCGGGTGGATCCATGAATAAACCATCATACATCATTGCTAATTCCCATTCACCATTTTTATATCCATACGAACCTGGAAATTTAACTAATGATATTTCCCAACCATTATCAAATAACCAATGTTTTCTTTTACCGCCATTCCACGGCTCTGACTTAGGCCACTTTGCCATACTATACTCTCCCAGTCCATTGCAACCACCAACGAAAATATCTTTTACCTTCACCATAGGCTGCACTTTTTAATCTATTATATATCACTTAATTCTTTTTATGCTACCATTTTTATTTGCTAAATAAGCAAACATTTCAATATTTGGAAATTCTCTTTGTAAATCTAATAAAGCATCCAAATTTTCTTTATGATCATCAAAGAGTCTTACTCTTGCATATTCATCAGTCTTTAAATATTTTTTAAAGATGATTGATTTATTAGCAGCACTATTTTTACCACTCATATTCCCAGCTCTTTCGACATACACATTCTTCATTGGTATACCGTGAGCCTCGAATGTTTTAATAAATAAATCTTTATCGTCCATATCAGATCTTGCAGTCACAACAATTACTTTTGAACCTTTTGCCGTAGCATTTTTAATAATAGCTTTTGCCTTTGCTACCATTCGTGCAATTGGTGTTGCTGTCTGATAAAATATCTTTGATGATTTAAATTCACCAAAATCAAAATATTCATCTTTACTCAATTTATAACTATTAAAGTCTTGTGGTGTTAAAGGTTTCTCTTTAGTATTGTTTTTATTCTTTACAATAACACGAGCTTTTGAAATAAACATAGTATCATCGATATCAAATATCGTAAGACCTTTATTTCCTTCTGTTAAAAACTCGTTAAACCTTATCATAATAGATATTATACCACATTTTGTGTAGTATGTACATATCTATTTATAACTTTAATGATTTAATAGTGTTGATTTTATCTTGTGCTTCGGCTATTTTAGTAACTTCTTTTTCAATGGTTTCAACAATGTCACTATGTTCACCAACACCAACAGCAGATTTTGTATATACTATAATGTTAGCTTTTGCTACTTCAATTTCACCCTCTAGTTTTTTAATTAATGCTTCTAATAAAAAACTCATATTATTTCTCCCAGAATTTTTCTCTTTTATATTCGTTGATTGTATTTATTAAATCGGTTGTCCAATTATCTCGGTCTTCAATAAAGACTTGTGGTCCTTCATCACCAGCAATACATACAACTAATTGTTTAATAGGTACACCAGTTCTTTCTTCCCACATAATTGCATATGCTGCACATTGCATAAAGTAATTAGATATCCATTCTTTCTTTTTATGCTTACGTGATGTCTTCCAATCAATAATAGAATCTATACCTTTCCATTGTCCTACAAGGTCTACTCTTCCAGCTACACCAAGATGTTTAGAATAAAGAGGAGCTTCTTGTTGATATACCTTTGTCACAGATTCATCTAATATAGGTTGTACATCTTTAAATGTTTGAACATTATGTGGCATTTCATCTTTAATATAATCGGGATCATTTGCAATATATTTTTCAATTATATTATGAACAGTTGTTCCACGAGAACTAGCCTGTCTAGATATGCGATTGGCTTCTTCTTCTCCAACACGAGCTCTCCATTCTTGTATTGCTTTTCTAGAAAGTATTGATAGGACTGTTGTTATTGAAGGATATTTGTTTCCATCTGGATCTGTGTATAAGCGACCCTTTCCAGTTGATTCTGCAGTTAAATCAAAATATCCTAGATCTACTGGTTCATGTTTAAAATTCATAATTCTTTTTTCTCTAACATTTCTTTAGTCATAATAAAGTCTCTTACCAATCCACTTCGCACAATATCATTCCACTCAAATTCAATATGATCAAAGTATTTCATATGATTAATAATATTTATAAATGAATATAAACCACTTTTTTCGCTTTGCTTAACGAAGTCGCTTTGATAATAGTCTCCACATAATATAAAGCGACAATTTTCACCTAATCTAGTTATTATACTACATAATTCATGGAATGTACAATTTTGTGCTTCATCAACTATTACTACAGCATCATTTATTGTAATACCTCGGATAAAAGAAGTTGTTAAAAATTCAATATGTTTAAATTGAATCATCTTTCTCCAACCTTCTTTATCTTGGAATAGTTCATTTACAATAGCAATATATGGATCCATATATGCTGCTTCTTTTTCTGCTTTTTCACCAGGAAGAAATCCCATATCTCTTGTAGGTAATGCTGATCTTACAATCACTACTTTATCTTGACGATCTTTTCCCAATACTGATTGTAAACCTAGGTAGGTTGCGAGGAAAGTTTTACCCGTCCCCGCAGAGCCTGATAAGATTAAATGATTACCTTTATTATATGAATCAAAAACAATCTCTTGATTCTTTGTTAAAGGTTCTAATTTTTTAAGATGCTCTATTCTGAGTCTACTTGGCTTTTGCATTACGTATAAATTCCAATTCTTTTTGCCAATTGTTTTTGTTTACTTCGGCTTGACCCGATCCCTTTTGAGCCAGTATAACTCGACCGCCATCCATATCAATACGGATACTATCGGTGGTAACCACCTCACCATGTCTTCCAATGAATATTCCAACTAGTTCTCCTTTTGTATCCTCAGTCGGCAGATTGTTTATTAGTTCTATCAGTTCTTCTTTTTGCATCTTGTTTTGGTATAAACTTTTTAATCACGTTTTGAATTCTACTTTGTTTCATCATCTTGTGAAAGTCTTTTGATATTATTTTCATAGTACTCCTATTTTGTTTTGATGTTATCTCTGAGCCTAGGAGGCATTCCACTTTTGATACGATCTTGTACTTCTTTCCATCCATCGCCCGCTCTATTTAATATTGATTTACCACCATCAAAATCAATACCTACAGGACTTATTATTCTTTTTAAGTCTGGATTATCTATTAAAAATTGATCATACTCTGCGAGTTTGACCATATGTTCTTCGATCTCACCTGTTTTTTTATTTTCAAAATCGTACAACGGCATTATATTAATTCCTCTAATCGATTCATTGTTGTTGGTATATCACTACACAGATATTCAAACACATACCAACATAGAAATCTTCGGCTCTTTTCCTTATTAAACCAAGATAGGTCATCTATTGAGTTACGAAGTGTTGTGAGGATTCTTAAATCTTTTGTTATCCAATGATAGTCTGGATAACCATACGATATGATTGGTACATCATGCATCATACATTCGATGCCCGCTGTACTATTTTCTGTAATAGCTACTTTCGTATGAGGTAAAATGCTGTGTATAGATTCGTAACCACTAAACACCTGATGACCTCTTAGTTCCCATTCTTTTATACATTTATTTATATCACGTATGCGATGACTTGCTTTACGAATACGTGGATGTAATTTAATCACAAGATTATAATCATCTAACTTATCAATAATTTGATACATCTTTTTCCAATGATCACCAAATCCAAATCCCATGACTGTTTCATCTTCTGGCATTTGGCCAATAATAAGTATATGATCATCCTTTACATCTTTTGCATCTGGCCATTTAAGCATTATGGAATCATCCCACTTATTTGCTCTTCTTTGAACCATGTCCTGAATTTCATTCCATTCAGTATTATCATATTTACGATATTCATATTCAACTGGTTCTTCAAATGTAATACGAGAACTATTAGCATATCCTAAATCACATATTTGAAAGTGTTTACTTGTTGGTGCTGTGGGTTTAAAGATAATAGCATTCTCTTCCATAAAAGGTTCAAGATCTCTACATGTATGATTGTAAATATGTAGATCTGCTTCTTCTGTTTCTGATTCTGTATGACCCATCATTTCTAGTGCATGACGAATACAGTTAGCTGCATAAGCAAAATTACCTTTAAAGGAATATCTTCTTTCGTAAAATTTAAATTGCATGGAACCACTCCGGTCTTTCTCTTTTTGTCCAAACCATATTAAATCGTTTTTGTTTTGTTTGATAAAATGCACGATAAGATTCTACAGCATCTTCAAACATACATTCAGGATTACTTTTCATTGCCAATTTAAACGGTGTCATTTTATCTTCGTGTGGTATATTATGTGGTTTGTTCTTTAATACATCTCTTAATTTAGTATCTGTCATATGAGTTTTACCATAACGATATGTATATTCATTACAAAGAGCAATAAAATGTTCATAATGCCATGTATAATTTACACAGCTTTCTCTTGTCCATATAGTACATGGATGATTGAAATGACATGCCTTATAGAGAATATCTTCTCTTTCGTCATTTAATTTCCAATATTGTACTTTTACTTTACCAGACTTAGACAGTCTTCTTTCCATAGCTCCATCGAGCATACGATGTACTGTAGATAACATTTGAGCTGATTCGACAATCATTTTTGGCACATGTTTGTCGCATTGCATTTGTGCTGCTATCACTGGATCATTATCTAATATAAACAAATTCATAATGTAAAATGAGAGGCCTTACGGCCTCTCGGCCTGTTCCTCCTAAACTGCTTTTATGTCATTCAACGCGTGAGACATGTAATCAATCTTTTTACCCATCTTATAAGCTAATACATGCTTCCCTTTTTTAATTAATCTTTTTTGATAATATTGTGCTTCAGAAATATCTTTCTTCAGTCTTTCAATTTGAATAAAACTCATAGGCATTCTCCAAATTTTGTTAATTAAATTTAATACTATCATAATATAAGTGTAGATGATGATCACCTCCTTATTTTTTAATCAAGTTAGGAAAGGCATCCTGAACTAATTTCTTCGTGATGCCCTTGTATTTTAGCGACTTATCTTTCGCCGCTATAAGCAATTCGGCTTCGTCTCCATGTAGTGACTCTAATAAACTTAAAAACATTCCTTCTCTTCTTAAAGGTTGTACGCTATTTGCAATTGGTCCTTTAAAGAAATATTTAAATCTTCTATGTGCTCTATGTAAACTAGTATATTCATATCCAGCTGGTGCATCGTCTTTTCGATATGTTGGAGCTCCACTTGGTAATACTGTAACCACATCGTCATCAAATGCGATTCTTAACATATCAAGTAATGCTGGTGATCTATTTTGTCTAAGGAAAGCGACTCTTTCCTCTTTTTTAGATAATTTGGAAGCTTGTTCCAAAACTTCTGAGATTAATTTTTTAGCCATTGTAAAATTCCTCCACGACTTCAATCAAATTGTTACATCTTTTCTTTATTAAATAATTTAATACTTTCATATTTGGCGTTTTTGTTTGCCCATTAAAATTATTTATAATGTTTTGTTGCACATCTTCTGGAATATCTGTTAAATCAATAAGCTTTTTATTTCTTTGATAATTACGATATATCTCTTCGTCCATCACTTCTCTTAAATTATCTGATTGATCCAACCATTCAGCTATTTTTGTTTTTCTTAGAGGAGTTTGTTGTCTTTCTGTGACAAATGTATCATCAGGAGAAAGCACATTAGGTATACCATCACCACTATCTCCTCTCATAACATGATTAAATAGATACATTCTTGGGTTTGAATCTGTAACTAATTTCTTTTGTATAGGACTATATTGTTTAACATTATTAAACTTTTGTAATTGAATAAAATCTTTATCTGACGATATAATCATAACAGGTTCACCCATACCAAACTCTTGTGTTTGCATTGTAAGAGTTCCAATAATATCATCTGCTTCTACACCTTCCATATGAATTACTTTATATGGTAAATAATCTCTGATCTCATCTCTTACAAGATGCAGAATTCTAAATATTTCAGTCCAATCTTGAGATGATTCATCGCGATTCTTTTTACGATTTGCTTTATAGAATGGATAGAATTCTTTTCTCCATGTATTCATACCATCAGCACAAATAACCATTTCTCCATATTCATCGCGATATCGTTTATTATACATACGAATACTATTCAGTATCATATGCCTTATCATGTTCTCGTCATTTAATTTTTGTACAATAATATTACTAATAGCAATTTGGCTATAATCAATCAGTATCATCTGGCTCCTCCGGCTCAAATATTATCTCATATTCTTTTTGTAAATCTATTTTGGCTTGATCGTTTTGAGTTGATAAGAGTTTAATTTTTGTATATACTCTATCCATTTCTCTATGGAGAGCATGAGGCATACCATAATATCTATTAAACATTGCATTTAACATGTTTACCACTACAAACATATCACGAGATTCCTGGATTGTTTCATCTCTGAAATTCATATCCATAAAATCTGGTGATACTTCACCTGTATTAATAAACTCTTCCAATACCTCTAATAAAAAATGAGAAGCTTCAATACATTCATCACTATAATGATTTAATGTATTGGTTTCATCGTCGTATTCTTTCCACATCTCACGCTTTTGAAGCTCTTCTTTTGATGGGAATTTATAAATTTTTGCCATAATAATATATTATTATACCATATAATTAGTCATTTGTACACATGTTTTTTAAACTTTTTGCACCTATTCTACAATTGATTATACCGTTATAATATTCGTCTGATAATAATACTTCTCTATCAAATTGTTCTTTTGTTTCCATATAGGCACATTCACCTTTTGTTTTACAGAGATGAAGTATCTCTCGATGATAGAAGTCTTTACCGTGTTTACTAACTTCTTCATTCAGATGTTTATTGGAGCCATAATAGTCTCTCCAATCTGATTCTACTTTAAGCTTTTTTCTGCGTTTACGAGTCTTTGTGATTGGTAATGTTTTAGAACTCCAAAAGAATTTCTTACCAACATATTTTTTACCAGTACCTCGATGTGTTATACAATAGACAAAACCATACCAAATATCTGGAGTAAACTCTTCTGGTGGCTCAAATTTTCTGCCTTTGTATATCCAATCATTCATCAAAATTTAGTTCTTCCATATCATCATCTGTAGGTTCACCACAATGAGGGCAGAAGTTTATTTTAACGTCTCTTTCGTCTGGTTTGATTACTATTCTATTATAACAATATTCGCACTCTAAAATCATGAAAGATGTTCTTTTAATTGTACATATCCACCAATTTTTTGACCATCTACTATAATCTGTGGAAATGTTCTGGCTCCTGGAAATGTTTCCATTAACTCTTCTCTTGAAAAGTCTTCACCAAAAAGTTTATATTCGAAATCGAGTCCCTTTTGCTCGCATAATGCTTTGGCCATATCGCAATAAGGGCATTGTGTTTTACCGTATATTTCAATCATACTAATACTCCAATTAATTTAAATGATAATAACATAAATCCAAAGACTGCTATTTGAACTAATGACATAATAACTACTTGTTTCATTGGATGTACATCTACAATTCTTTCTATCCATGCCTCACTTGGCGACAGATTAACAGCCTGTAAAATTTTCTTACTCATAGACTTAATCCTTTAAATGTATCTTCTGATACATCTTGTTTTACTCCACCCACCACATAACTACTTATTTCAGTTTCTTGTGGTGCTACTTGAACATTACCACCTGATATCCATTTTTCTGTCCAAGGTAGTGGATTCATTTGTGGAACTGTATAGGGACAATGTAAACCAATTGCTCTCATTCGTTTACAACCAATCCATTCCACATAATCTTTTAATATACTTTCATTAAGTCCTATCATAGAACCATCTTTAAATAAATAATGAGCCCATTCTTTTTCTTGTTCGATAACATTTGTAAATAACTTAATTGCTTCTGGTTCCATTTCTTTTGCAATCTTTGCAATCTCTGGATCTTCTTTGAGAAGATTTTTAATCATGACAGTTGTACCAGCAAGGTGAGTATTCTCATCTCTTGCAATAAACTTAATAATCTTTGCGTTACCTTCCATCTTCTTAAGCTCGGCAAATGCCCAACTGCAGGCGAAGGAAACATAAAATCGTATTCCCTCTAGAGCATTTGCCGAAAGCAAACACATCCATAACGATCTTTTATGTTCACGTTTGTTTGTTGCTGAATTATTATTAATTATGAGATCATCGTAATAATATGCAATATCATTACCACATTCTAGTATTTCTTTTACATCTAAGAGTTCATCAAAAACTTTACTTGGATCAGCATAGATATTTCGAATAATATGTGTATATGATCTACTATGAATTGTTTCAAAGAATGACCATGTTTCTATCCAGTTTTCTATTTCAGGTAACGAACATATAGGAAGGAAAGCAATGTTCGGGGCCCTGCCTTGAACAGAGTCCAATAGAATTTGACGTTTGAGGTTCGAGGTAAAGATGTGTTGTTCGTGTGGCGTGAGTTCATGAAAGTCCTTTTTATCTTTAGACACATCAACTTCTTCAGGTCTCCAAAAGAAACCAAGTTGTTTATCTGTAATCTTTTCTATCTGAGGGTATTTGACTTGATCGTACCTTGCGATGTCTACACTCTCATCAAAGAACATATTACGCTCTAAGTGTGATTTTTTATTTCTCTTCAGTATTCCCATATAATTCCTTAAATACTTTTAAATCCTCAGGATCTGGAAGCATATCCCATTCATCTTGTCCAGGCCAATCTTCTGGATATCTAGATTTTGCAGCTTTCGCAGTCTTCTTCTTCGATTTGTTGTGTTGTTCCACTGTCATATGTATGATGTTCGTCTTCTTTCATTTCTCCAGCACCGTCGAATGTATTAAAATAATATAATTGCTTTAATCCATACTTATAAGCTGTCACCAAATCTTTAATCATTACAGACATTGGAACCTTATGGTCCTCAAAATGTTCTGGATTATAAGATGTATTGACGGATATTCCTTGGTCGATATATTTCTGTAAGATGCCACATATGGCCAAGTATCCTTCTGGTGATTTTTGATCCCATAAGAGATCATATTTATTTTTAAGATGATGATATCCAGGTACTACCTGTGCCATTACACCATCTTTACTCTGTTTGTACGATACCAAAGCTCTTGGTGGTTCAATACCATTCGTACTATTACTTATTTGAGCGGATGTTTCAGCAGGCATTAATGCCATTAACGTAGAGTTTCTGATACCTGTATCTCTGAGTTGCTTTCGCAAAGCTTTCCACGGTAAACGTTCTCTTCTAGCTACTAGTGTATCTATCGCTTCTTTATAAGTATCGATAGGAAGTATTCCTTTAGAATATTTCGTATCATTATTATATATTATTTTTCCTTTTTCAACAGCAAGGTTTGCAGAACTTTTTATTAAATAATATGACCAAGCTTCAGCATATTCATCAATAATATTATATGCTGATTCATCATATTTTAATCCTCGTTTTGCAAGGAAATATGCAAGGTTTATAATCCCCACACCGAGAGGACGTCTACCAAGAGTCCCTCGTTCTGCAGCTGAAATTGGATACCCTTGATAGTCAAGTAACTCATCAAGAGCACGCACAGTAAGATCGCAATATTTTTCAAATTCAGATGGTTCATTTATAAGTCCCCAATTAATTGCTGAAAGAGTACAAAGAGATATTTCTCCATCTCTATCATCGTAACTATTTAATGGTTTGGTTGGTAGATCTATTTCACAACATAGATTACTCATTTTAATTGGAGCAACCTTAGGATCAAATGCACCATGATCATTTGCATGGTCTACATTCATAAGATATATTCTACCTGTATCTTTTCTTTCTGTTAAAAAAGATGAAAAGACTTCAATAGCTGGTAATGTTTTCTTTCTAATACTATGAGCTCTTTCATACTTCTCATAAAGTTCTTTAAACTTATTTTGATCAGCAAAGAAAGCATCATATAATCCTGGTGTATCATTAGGATCGAAGAAAGTAATATTACCACCTGTTAATAATCTTTCGTACATAAGTTTGTTAAACTGAAAAGCATAGTCCATATGACGAACTCTTGTCTCTTCAGTACCTTTATTATTTTTCAATACAACTAAATCTTCAAACTCATAGTGCCAAACTGGTAAGTAAACTGTGGCCGCGCCTCCTCGTACACCTCCTTGGGAGCAAGACTTCACAGCTGATTGAAAATACTTTAGGAATGGTATTAATCCTGTATGAACAACTGACCCATCACCAATCTTGGCACCTAGAGCTCTGATTGAACCTGCACCGATACCTATACCCGCTTTCTTACTTATGTACTTAACAATACTAGTACTAGTAGCATTGATAGAGTCCAAGCTATCCCCAGACTCAATAAGAACGCAAGATGAAAATTGGCGGGTTGGTGTTCTGACTCCTGCCATAATCGGCGTCGGTAACGATATATAAAATTGCGATATCGCATCGTAATACTCCTTGACATATTTTAATCTATTTTCTTTATACTTTGCAAATAGTGTAATTGCAATCATCATATACAAGATCTGAGGTGTCTCATATATTTGTTTTGTTCTACGGTCCTGAACTAAATACTTACCACGAAATTGTTCCATACCTGCATAGGTAAAAGAATCATCTCTATCGTGTTTAATATAATTATTTAATTCGTTGAGTTCTTCTTCAGTATAATTCTTAAGCACCTCATTATCATATACACCTAATTCTACATTTTTATTAATAATTTCAAAAAGGTGTGGAACCTCAAATTGATTATAAGCTTCCTTTCTCATTTTGTATGAGATTAAACGAGCTGCGACAAACTGATAGTTAGGTGTGTGATCTGAAATAAGTTCTGCTGCTGATTTAATTAATAGCTCATGAATATCATAAGCATTTATTTTATCAAACAATTGAATGTTGGCCTTTAATTCTATCTCAGACATTGATACGCCTGATATATCTTCAACTGCCCATTCTAAAACTCTATGTACTTTTTCTAAATCAAATGGTTGTATTGTACCATCTCTTTTTGTGACATTAATAGTTGTTGTTGCATTCATAATATTATATATTATACCACAAATCCGCAGATTTGTACACTGTTATTTTTTAATTTTTAATCTTCTTTCGACTTCTTCTAGGCGAGCAGATACAAGTGGGTATTTTTCATGGAATTTCTGATCTTGTTTAATAAGATCAATTCCAAGTTTATCCTCGCACCACTTGTCAAGTTTGAGTAGATGAGGATGTAGAAAAGATAATGCTGATGTAGTTAACAGCTTTGTGAGAATTGCTTTGAATACTGCTACAAGAATACTAATCATTTTTCTTTATAGCAGCACCAACACCTTTTTCATCACCAATAGTCACATCGCGATAATATACCACGACTTCACCAAGTTCGCGAATATATCTTCTAAGCTCTTGCATATTAACAGACATGGCTTCATAATCACCTATGGTTGTAGCAACAAAGACTACCTTACCGCCATTCTGTTTTTTCATTTCGTCTAAAAATCTGTCAAGATATGTATATCCTTCAGGCCAATCGTTCTCTTTACCTAGTGAACAATCTCTTTTACCTTCTTCATTTTTTAAGCATGGATTTGCAATTGCTTTTTCTGATACAACATACCATTTTGGTTCTGTTAAGTTAATTTCTCTTGGTAGTGTTGGTTGTATAATATCGATTTTCACGGGCTTACTTACCGTTTCGATTTTCTTTGTACCACTTAAAAGTCCAAGAGTACTACACCCTTGAATTAATAAAACACTACTTATTAAGATCGCTAATTTTTTTGCTATCATTTTCTATATCCTTAAATACTGCCACTGTTCCATCATTGATTCTCTTTTCAATCAATCCAGGTTTGGCTTCAGCTAACATGTTTAAATTGTGTCTACGAAAGATATCCAGATATCCAGCCATTTCAGCTTCGATCTGAGCATTCTTTTGTGATAAATTATTTAAAGCAGCACCCTGCCTTTCGTATGATTCTTTAATTGCCTCTATGGCTTCTTTTTGTTCTTCGACTGCTAGCTCAAGTTTTAAATTATTTTCCTTGAGTGTTTGATTTTCGCCATATAACCACCAAGTACCTAAACCCAGTACTAAGATAATTGCTAGAAAAAATTGTTGCATTATTCTACCTCGATTTTATAGTTCAATCCACTGTTTGCCTTTATATGTATAGGTCTTTTATCTTCAGTGATGAATTTTAATTCTTTAAATGTTTGTTTTTGAATTGATTTTACGCCTGTATAGACTTTATCATCAGCGTTTCCCCATTGACTATCATAAGATACTTGAATAGTATAGGTTGTTGTGAAAAAAGATTTAATCCAATAATATAATCTTTTTAAGATAGATATTTTCCAACTAAGAAATCTTTTTAGATGCTTCACGTGCGTTTCTCCTAGCAAGGATACGTTCTACAAACTTTCTACCCTCTTTAGTTCTCCCATCATAACTTGATTTTTGGACTCTTTTTTTATGTTTTTTCATTTTATCTAGTGGCATCATATCAGCAGGCATTGATACACCTCCGTGTGCTACAGCATTAGCAGCAGCATCTTCCCACATATCATTATAATCTTTGAATGTCATTCTAGTTTTTATCATCTACTAATATCTCTATTTGTTATATGTATGTATTGATTTGTGTTTTTATGTTTTACTCTGTATATATTTATATTATTAAAGCTACCAACAGGGGTTATAAAGTCTTCTACCACCACTTTTTGATTTGCATACGCGACTGGTTCACCTGTTTCTAACGATACCACATCAGTTTGTAGTATATAATTACCTGGTAATAAACGATCCTCATAATCCTGATACCAAGTGTTTTCATCTATTTGATTTGTTGATAAATCAGTTTCTAAGTATTTTTCTAAAGCTTTGATGATTGCTTTTTCAGACATACCAGTATGTTCTTTAATCAGAAATAGAGCTGCACCATATCTACCAATAACTGATTTACCACCAGGTACTTTTGCTAAGAGTCTTTTGATATTAAATACAAGTCTATGAAAAACTGTATAGGCTGATTTTTCTTCTGGAGATTGACGTTCAGCCGCTTTCTTTAGAATCTTACCATCTTTATCGATGATTCCAAGTTCAAATGCTGGTGTGTTCTCGAACGGAGTGACAAGAAGTTTCAAAAAGCGAAACGCGTAAAATAAATCTCCTGCTCTTGATATAATTCCCATTAAAGTTCTCTTAATATATCCACTATTGTTGGATCCATTGCAACATCTACTTTTTCATCCTCAGGTAAGTAGTGAAGATAAACTAAAAATGGTTTGATATACTGATAATGATTTTCATCTATCTTATACCATATCATTTTATTACACGCTTCGATACCAAAAACATTATATAAAACTATAAGATGATTTAAAATTAATCGCTCTTGTAGTTCACTATGTTCTTCATATCGAGTAAGCAATCTTTTTAGATATTTAAATCTATTTAGATCTTGTTTAAACTCTTCAACATCCGTACATTCCGGATTGTTATAATTATTTGCTGCAAAAAGTTTAAAATTTTTATTATTCAGCTCATCAAATACTTTCATCATATATTATATATGACAGATTTAAGATTCTAAAATAAATTCTGTGCTCTTATTAAGGAAAGTAACAGACCATTTTTCATCTCTATCAATATAGCAGTAACTTAATTTTCCTTTATTTTCACCCTCAATAACTTGCCATACCCAGCAAGTCCAGCCTGGTTTCATTTTTAATTTTTTAGCTACTAATTCTAAGAATGCATCTTTTCTATCATTTGCATTCCAAAATTGACCATACATAATATCTTCTGATTTCCAAATATCTTTATGTTTAGTTTCTAGATCTTTCCAATCTTTTCCAATAACATGTCTTTTTTCAACTGGTTTACCGAATGGTACGATACCTATTCCTAATACTTGTACTTTACCACCATAAACATTTTGACCATCAATGCCAAAATTTTTAGCTGAACGACCTTTATGAATAACATTAACTTTTAAACCAGCTTTTAATTTAGCTATTGTGACTTTAGCTTCATTAAGTTCTTGTCTAAATACAAAATAGTCTTTCATTAGTCTTCTTCCTTGTCAGCTTCGTAGTTGGCATCAACATAATCAAAAAATTCTTTTTTCTTATCGCCTTTTAATTCAGATGGTGATTTTACACCAAACTTTTTAAGTGCTTTATTAAAGAATGCTTGGTATTTCTTTTGTTTGTCAGATTGCTCTTCTTGAGACTCTTCGTCTTCATCATCGTCATCTACTTCGACTTCAACTTCGACCTTCTCATCTTTTTTAGCTTCTTTTACTACAGAACCATCTTCCTTTTCGCCAGATTTTTTAACAACATGCTTGTCTTTAAAATCTTTTTCGCCTTTAGCTCTTGGCTCTTCGACCTCGTTTACTTCTGGCTTTTCGTGTACGTATCCCTTTTTGGCGTATTCTTCGTGTTCAGCCTTATCTTTGACTTCAACTTCTTTACCATTTTCGGGATGATACATTTTATGAGGATATTTAACTTCCTCTTTTTTTACTTTACCTTCTAAAACGTCGCTTACAGTGGAAGCAATGCTTAAGGTAATATCGTCATTAAATTTCATTTTTTTCTCCTAACTTCCTAAATGAACTACAGCTTCCCAGGTAATTGCTGATATTAAACCAACTAAAATTACCCAAAAAACTTTATTTATAATCCCCACAGTATTTGCATTACTATTTACTGCAAGTTCTAATTTATCAATTCTATTTATAATTGATTGAATTTGTTCCGATTGTTGTTTACTAAATGCGGTGAGAGTATGTATTTTTTCTTCAGCTCGTGCAAGAGCAACAACAGCATCTGCCAATTTATCGATCTTTTCTTCAATTCGATCTAATCTAGCTGTTTGTGATTCCCTAGCCATCTTTTTTTATTATCCTACATTTTAGATTATTATACCCTTTTATTAATCTGTGGTATTCTCCTTGGGGTATATCAAAGATCATACCTGGCTGAAGATGGTATGGCAGTGCATTCTCATACTGAAATTGCCAACCCTCGCCCTCTAATATTTCAATCTCACGATCTTCATGATCTCTATGCCAAACATACTCACTATCATGTTTATCAACATGAAATTCACGGATCTCTCCTTCTTGTGTAAAAGGAAAGTTTTTACCAAAAATAGTTTCCGCCACCTTTTAATCCTAAATCTTTAGCGTATTTTGGTAATCTGCATGCCCAATAGCCTGCTTTTGTTTTATCGTTTTTTGTATCACAATTATGTCGTGATGCAAAATTACGAGCTGCTTCACGATCATTTATTTTAGAAGTTAATCCGCCCTTTTTATCTCCAAAGTTAATCTTCTTTACATTACCTGTCTTTGGGTCCTTTACATATACTACATACTTACTTGGACCAGAAGATCTCTTTGGTTTATTAAGTTCAGGTTGTTCAATCATTGGCTGTTCTAGTGGCACATATGTACCTTCGTATAAACCAAATCTTTCTTGAACATGTTCTAAAAAACTATCCACCGAATTCGTGTCCTGCAACTCTCTTCATTTGTTTAACAAATTCTTTATAATCAGGTTTAGTTTTATAGAGTTTAATTGTAACTTCTTCTTTATCTTTACCCTTTATACGCCAATTATAACCTTTATCTTTATGTTCTGGTTTAGTTGTTTTTACAACTCTTCTTTTAAATCCATCTTCCCAAGATTCGCCTTTATTTTTTCCTTCTTCATAATCTACTGCAGCTGTATCGTTACCATAGTCTTGTGACTTACGTCTTTTCATACGTCTGTATGCTATTTGTGCATCTTTTTCCATTCCTGGGTTCGTTAATAAAAAATCTTTAAATCCTATCATTTTTTTAAATCGTATCTATATGTACGTCCGTCTTGTTGTTTTGTTTTTGATATACCATATCCAGCAGCTTTTGCAATCATTTGAAGTTTAGGCCAACCTTTTTCTAATTGTTTTTTTGAAGATAATTTACTAAAATCATCTTCTAATTTTTTAAGAATAGAACGAATAATTTCCATATCATTAGCGACATATGGTGCTTCGTCTACTTGTCTAAACTCTTTAAACTTTTTCATTGTTTGCCTTGATCAACTTTATTTTGTAAAAAGTCAGTTGCAGTATCTAAATAATCTGCAGCTTTTACTAATTTGTTTACCCACCATGATGGATATTCTGAATCAGGTTTAATCTGTGCTAAGAGTTGTTCTGCATTTCTTTTTAAAGATGTTAATTGATTCTTTACGTTTGCAGAATCAACATGACCATCTTCAGCGATACGTTGTCTATATGCTTCTTCTAAGTTCATCTTAATTTAAATTGTTTTTTAAGTTTATCATGAACTTTATTAATTAAATCGTTAGCTTTATCTTCATCTGACTCCATGTCAAATATAATATCACCACCTGAGTAATCTAAATATCTTTCTAAATCTTTCATGGATCTAATTTTTTCTTTCTTAAGATCTTTTTGAATAACTTTCATTACTTTATTTAGTGATGCATCTTCTTTTACAGTTTCTTCGTTAGCTTGTCTTAAAGCATCTTTCACAATAGGATCATCTGCTAATCCTCGCTTCATGTTTTCGATCTTTTTATAAGCTCCGGTCATATTACCACCCATATCAAGAGCAATCTTGACAGCAGCAGCAACTAATGCAGGTGGAAATTTGCTGCGATATTTTTCTCTAATTTCTTTAAAATTTTTCATCGTTATACCTTTTTTGCTAGGTCACTATCAGTAGTAGACCATGTTTTTCCTTTTGTTATAAATGAGTTTACTCTAGCGAGACCCCACTGAACTGGAGTAGTTCCGGGTCTGTGTCCCGTTCTCCATGCAGCGACGCCTCGATCAAATACTTTCTTTAATATACCATAAGCAATTCCACTTTTATCAGCTTTCTTCATTAATGCTGCTTTTGTGTTCTGCTCATTAATAGTAAAATCTTCAAATGTTAAATGCTCTGCCATTTCACCGTACATCTGCTTATACTTTTTAGTATGTTTGGATGGTTTCGTTTTGGCTGTAGCATCGCCTGGTGCTGGTTTATAAGCCTTTGGATTATCATCGTCCATTTTAGCTTGTTTTTTAAACTGTGCATCACGCTTTTGCTTTGTAGATTTACCTAAACCTTTATGATAACTAGCTGGTTGAGATCCTTTTTTCTTTCCAATATCTGGATCTTCTTTTTCGTTAAAATGTTTTTGACCTGGTGTATCTTTTAGATATCGCATAAGACCTTTAATTGTTCCCCAGTCTCCTGCACCACCTTCTTCAAATAATTCAACGGCATCTAACCAGAATCTTTTCTTGACTGACTCGGCCTCAACCATGACATAGTTACTTCCACAAACAATTATTTCTCCTAGCTCGTTTGTTTCTTTAATTCTTACAATATCACCAACCTTAAAGAGACTTCCTTCAATATAATCTTCTCTTGTTTCAGACACAGGCGGAAGTTCTACATGTTTACGAAAGCTATGAGATTCTTTAAGTCCTATACCTTTGCGAACTGCATTAAATAAATCGGTTGAATTAAAATTCGATGGGAGCCCTTTTGAAAATAAATTTAAATCATTTTGTTGAGCGGCGGCTCGCATCTTGGAAGCTGACATTCCAGTTGCTCCTTCAGCATCTGGATCTCTCTCCCCTGCACTTACTACATTTATTGCACCTTCGAAATTATAAAATCCGTGTTTTGCTTTTTGACCATTGTATTTGTTTAAGAGTATATCAAATTCTTTTACTCTATCGCTACCTGCTACCATTGTTACTTTGGTAAAGCCTTGATCGTAAAGTTTTACTACAACATCGAGTACATTACGAACATCTTTATCTGCCATAACACTACGTGCGTGTTTTGGAAACATTTTTCTAAGGAATTTTATTTTATCTTTGAATAATAATGGATTTTTATTTTTATCTACTGATTTAGATGCATATATACGATAAGCTCCGGAACGAGCTACATTTTTTAACTTATCAAATAATTTTTCATGACCAATCGTCGGAGGATTGAATCTTCCAAATACGAATGCTACTTCTTTTGTGTCTTCAGTTAAAAAATCACTGAATGATTTAATTGACATTTATATCCTCGGTATCCCATTTTAGCCAGGATTGTCCCAGCCTTTTATTATATCTTTGCTGAAGTTATTAGTTGAAAATTCCATACGGTCAACTAATTTAACAGCTCCACCTTCCATACGATCTATAGCCACAAAGCCTTCAACGCCGGTGACTCTAAATCCGGATTTCGTTTTTACGAACGTCCCAATTTTTGAGAGTTTATTTAGTTTATTTATAATAATTAATTTGCTATCAATGACTAAATTCTGCAAATCAAATATACTTTTTAAATTTTTAAGGTTCTTTTGATCAAAAAACTTAAGTAATTCATCACGTTTTTGTATTTGAACATCCTTTCCTTTTTGAGATGTTCTTTTTCCAATCTCTTTTGCATATCTATCTGTGACAAATTGTATTAAACCTTTTGCATGTTTATTAGTATCAACTATTCTTTGTCCCTGTCGTACCTTTGAATTATTATATACATTTAATATAAGGTTTAGTTCTTTATTCTTTTCAATTTCTTTTAATGTACTAGAAGCTATCTTTTGAAATATCTTTCCAGCATCTGATAACTTTTTAGATATAACCAAGCTATCATCTTTTGTTAATGTTGCAGTACCTGATAAATCTCTTAATGTTGCATCAACCATCCATACATCTTTTGATGGTTTTAATTTTGATACAATGTCTTGGCCAAAAGATGCTGACATATTTTCAAAGGCTGAACCATTATATGTTGTATGCCAAACTATTCCTACCTTTGCAGTTTTAATCTCTTTTGCTAGGGGCGTACCATCAGGTATAGCATAAACAATAGTATTAGGATGGAAAGTAATATGTTTAACTCCATTTATATTCTCCGATTTCAAATCGCTTTGATCAAACATAAAATCACCTTGAATAACTTCTTTAATGCCTAAATTTTTTAAGTGATCAAATGCTAGTATAAGTTTTTTAGTTAAATCACCAGAGGTATCTGCTTTAATATCATCATGTGATTTATATACCTTAGGGTCTTTATTGAATATACCCTTTTTTGCAACAAAGAATTTGCCATCTCTTGGATCAATTCCAGCAAATACGGCGGGGGCTCCGTCCCACTTGACAGTAACATCTATAGGTGCTTTTGTGTTACCGCTCAACATATCCCGCAGAGATCTGAGTGCGAGGATTGCCTGGCGAGCCCCCTTAACTCCGCCGTCAATAATAAGATCCTCAATATGAGTCATATGAGTATTCTTACTTGCGGCTTCTGTTAGGTAATTAGTTAATGATTTCATTATTTTCCTGCCTTTACATATGCACTAGATTCTGATAATTCAGATCCAGCATAGTTAATAAAATTGGTCAGTGTATCATTTAATTTTCTACCACCTAATTTTTCTAACTGATATGCTACCATTGTAATAGCAAATTTAGATGATATCCATTGTCCATCTTTGTTCTTTAATTCATTTTTAAAGTCATCATAAGATACATTATTATAAAAATGATTGAAGTACATATAATATTCTTTTATTGCTCTTTCATCGCCCTTGGCCATTTTCTTGGCTTGTTTTACGATATATCCTGAATGTGGTTTCAATCCATATTTACGACCATTCCT
>Ga0075477_10000034_pt1 | contig 39008 bp, 22 predicted proteins | sample DEB08_DNA_FD_76338 | JGI IMG/M metagenome (GOLD analysis project Ga0075477, IMG submission 76338) | Aqueous microbial communities from the Delaware River and Bay under freshwater to marine salinity gradient to study organic matter... | ecosystem: Environmental > Aquatic > Marine > Coastal ...
ATTCCGCTCAAGTAGACCCAAAATTCAGGATTACCAAGAATATCTGGGACGATAGGGTTGTACCACTCTGGTCGTATGAAGTGGTCAATTCCAATTGAAAGGAATATTAGGCCAACGATTACTGCAAAGATATCTTTCACAGAACGCTTAACCATGAGCATATGAATATCACTTAATACAAAAAGAGGTGTTATTGTTCATAGAAGGAAGTTAAGGGCCCTTCAGGGAGCCGAAGTTCCCTGAAGGGCGAAATCCCAGTATCGGGTTATCAGATTTTAGAATCTTTAATCTAGACTTAGTCTAGGTGGATGATTCCTACTTTCTTTACGTTTGCCTTCTTGATCTTGTCAGGAAGCCATGCTGGGCCGTTTGCAGGCTTGTCAACAGTGCTGATACTACCCTTAAAGTGGTGTACCCTCTTTGTTCCACGCTCTCTCAGCTTAATGTCTGAGTGACCGCGGGTTGCAGCTTTTAGAGCTGCTCCACGTGGTTGTCGGCTTGCAAATACTTGGCTGGTGTCTTTTCCGCCCTCCATGAGAACGAAGTACTTTTTTTCACCCATAGGTTCTACCTCAGCGTCAGCACTGTTTCATTGGGGTTATAATATTTGTGCCAATAATCGTTATACTGCGGGCCATAATTGGCGCAGTAGGGCATTTCCGGGCGGAAAAAGCGTACAGTAGTGCGTTTTTCTCTCTAATATTCGGCTCCAGCCAGAGTTTTTGTGTCTGTTACCCCAGGAATTTGTCTGATAATTTCTACAACTGTTTTGGCTATTTCTCCTAGAGAATCGGCTTCTAGTTTAGCGATTATGTCATAATCACCGAATAACATGGTAGCGTCCGTGACGTTTGGTACTCTCTTTATTGATTCATACGCTTCGGATTCTTTTCCTGGTGATACATTCACCAGTACATAACCTGCTGCCATGCTGTTCCCATAGTATCGTAACACATGAAACTACTCTATCGCAGGTCATCCATTCCTTCACGGTATTGTTGCCATTGTTCTGGGGTCCACCCGTCCGGCATTGGGCCGTCAAGCCAGTTGAGGAATTCTTGGAGTGTCCAGCCCTCAGGTATTCGTTCGTCACGAGTGGGCTCAGGAGTGGATTCTTCAACCTGCCACGTATCCTCTCTTGAATTCTGGGAGCGTCCTCTTACGTACATTGATGATAGGATCGAAACTAATACCAAACCGATTACCCCTCCAACGATTTGCATGTTGAATGATTCTGCGGAATCTGCAGACTCTTGGGTTGTATCTGTACAATTCTCAACACAAACAGGGCTAGGCTCAATATCGATAGAAGCAGTATATTCAACTTCATTATCTGACCAGTCGACACATTCTACCCTTAACTGAATCAGCCCTTCAACAGTAGTAGGTGGTAGCCAAGATGTTGACCACAAACCAGTACCGTCTAAATCGGTTACAGTGCTGTTCTGAACGAAGTAAACCACGGTACCATTCTGTGTATAGTAAGCATTGCATGAGGCATCAATTCCGTCGGCGTCTTCCATTTCAACGAGTACCTCAATCAGCGAAGCATGTGAAACATTCTGTGGATGATTTACAGTGATTTCAGGAGGAGAGTGCATGAATTCAAAGTAAAGGTATGATAATGAAGATAGGTCATCAATATCCATTATACGAATACCAAGCGAGCCTTCTCCGGGTACGAATGATGAATCGAGTTGGATTCTAAATGAGTAAACATCAGTTTGTTCAGGACTGTCAATTCCGCATGTAACCTGACCTTGCTGTGGAGCAGGAACCACCCAGCCTAACTGCTCGAGGGTAGCAATTGCTTGAACTAATTCCCTTGTTGATTTGATTCTAACTACTGCATCAGCAGTCTGTCCAAACATTAACTCATCAACGATTTCACCCTCACGACACAGGTCAATTGAGAGAACTTCTGGGAGCGAAAGAGAAATTTCGGAAATTAAATCAGCGCTGCCTTTCATACCGTGAGCGCCAGTAATTTCTGCTTCAATGATAAGGTCACCAGTTTCGATAGCATCCTCGGTGTTTAGAGGAATTATCGCTACACCTGACTCGTTAGAAGAATCGAAATCGATTGGGATGGTAAATTCAGATTGACCTGGCCACTTTATTGTGACATCTCCGTAAACTCCGCTCACGTAATCATCAGGGTCAGTAACTGTGATTTTGAGATTTTCAGTACCGTCAACAATCAAATTGTTGGTAATGTTTCCATTTTTGTCGAGAAGTGAAAGATTGACTTCAGGGCTCTGGTCTCGTATTTGGATGGTTCTCTTCGAAATAAAATCTCCAGAGTCCGTTCTTAACTCCAAGAAGAACGGGTCGAGGCTACCCCTGTTTGGCATGGTAAAGGAAGAAATGTAGCAATGGTGTCCGAAGCCTGAGCCTGATACGTAGGTCATTCCGTCAATATTACCTCTACTCGCGATAAATAATGGTGTACCTGATACTATCTCATGGTCTGCGTCAAGTACACATGCTCTTAGCGTTAACACGTGTCCTCGCTTTATTCCATTTGCAGGTTGTGTAGTAAGGGAGGTGGCTCCATCCCATTCAGAATCATCAACGGTGGAGACGTGAATGCCATACCAAAATGCTGGAGCGTTTGTAATGTATGCAATGCTATTGCGTGTAGCATTGGTGGTGAGATTAGACAAATCGGTTACAACCACAGATATGTCAAGCACGCCAAGTTCTATTTCAACAGGCAGTTCGATAGTTGTCCACCAGGTTCGCCCATCTTGACTGCCAGTGTTTTGCCAAGTCCAGTTTGAACTCACATTCTCGTAGGTGATTCTCCAACCAAGTAGTGCGGACATTACTCCAGAATCGTCATCTGTTACAACGCCACATTCGAACCGATCGCCTCGACTGTACTGCGAGGAATCACAGTAAATGCTGTCTACTTCTGCGGGTGAATTAACCCAAATGATAGTATCTACCTTGTTGAGGTCTAAGTTCCTCTCAGGATGCAATGGTGAATTCGCTTCCCACCTAATTGCGAGGTTATTCCACCCCGCTCTTGAAGTGTTTAACTCAATGGTGATTATCTGTCGGCTACCGATTTCCGAACCACTTGGCATAGTTATGGATTTGTTGTGTAAAATAATACTTCCAAGTTTGTCGATCACTTTCAAATTTCCAGACGCCATGCCCGGGCCAACATTTTGCAAGGCTATGTCTATTGAGAATGTTTGGTTAAGGGAAACATTATCGTTTATTCTTACATCTAAAATTTCAACATCGTGCACGATATCTGCATATGGACTCATTTTTGGGTCGCCTACAACAACACCCATCCATCCAATCATCAGATTGGAAGCAGCATAGGATTCTGCGAGATTGTACCCGCTTGCGTAGGTTGAAAGTAAGACGCTTGGATAAGATACGGCCGTCAAGTATGGTTCATACACGTACCCTTTGGTTCCACTCGCTCCATCCTCGAGTATGTCTGCGACCAGTGATTGGCCGTATGAAGTGCCCCAGTTGAACGAACGAGCTCCCGTACTCACTGCGGTTTCAACAATCGAACCGTTAACCCACTCCATATGCGGTCTAATGGCTCTGAGAATGATTGTATCAATGTATAGAGAGCCACTTGTGGAGGTTGGAACTATGTCAAGATTGACTCTAACGGTAAGTGATGTCGCATTTTCATGAGGTCTAAAGCGCATATGACGATTAGCCCAAGAGGTTGTGAAATCTTTATTCGATGATGTATTAGTGAAAAGTTCAGTACCATTCTCGAATGAAGTCACTTCTACATTGTATTCAGCGAATACTTCTCCAGTTCGCATACCGTAAGCCCAGATATTCCATGCATGGCCTTTGAGATATTCGGGGATCTGATACTCTGCTTCGAGATATGCAACATTCTGCCCGTTGCCTGAGTATGGTGAACAATTTGTTATTATGTTTCGACTTAGGGAGGTTATCGAGGAATTATTCAGGGCGACATCCCAAATCATCAGATTGTCAATCATGCCTTCAAAGTATGAATTACCTGCCCTATTTACTCCCAACTTGTAGAGGTCGAAGTTATTCACTGAACCATTGGGGAAATTGGTTTCTCTAACTAGAACTCCATCCATGTATTGGCGCAGGTTACCCGAATCAAATACCGTAACGAGGTGTGTCCACTTTTGAGCTTCAACATCACCAAAAACGTAGGTCTGGTTGTTGTGAAGTCGCCATTTGTTATTGTGAACTACGTGCTGGAATGAATAATTTGACATGGCGTTCTCATCAATCGCAAAAGTTGCAGCGTAGTTGGTTTGATTGGATATATTTGCATAGACCCACTGACTGATTGAGAAATTTCCAAGCCAGTCCTCAACGTCTACTTTCAGATAGTCATCTACCCCGTCATACCACAGGCAGTTACCATCTAAGCAGGTCCTCCAGTTTGAAGAATCCATTCCATAGAGTGTGAAGTTTGAATCATTAGTCAATTCGTCGGTGGTGGTTGTACCACTGCCTTCTTCGAAGTCCCACTTGTGAATTAGATTGTCTTCTTGGGGAATAATATCCCCTGACACGTAGAACGCAGTTGACGGTATGACCGCCTTTGTTGTGTTAGGGCCCTCCCATGAGAAAATTAGACCGTGTGGTCCGCCACCTTCGAAGAATTCTATTCGGAAATCGTGGTATCCAGCCTCGAGATGAACGGTCGCAGATTTTTCCACCATTCCGTGCATTCCCGCATTTTCTACCGTTAGATTATGGTTGATCCAAAGAGCCGAACCGTCGTCAGAATTGATGTAAAAGGTCCAATTGCCGGTGTGTGGTACGTCGATTAACCCACTGAATCTTCCACCCCAATCATACTTGAACCGGTCATCAAGGCCAGGGTATGCATTGGTTGAGGATGAATAGGCGAGATCGCTTTCCAATCTGACATAATCTGGCACCCTGTCGATTAGTGGTGGCATGGTCGCGGCGTTGAATGAAACACCGTTATTGTCGAAGAATTCTGAGTAAATACCCTGCTTGAGATATCCACTTTCTTGGCTGCAAACGGTTTGAATTTCTGCTTGCATTGCACTGTTTCCACCTTGCTTATTCGCTCCTTGCCGAATCCAAGAAAAAGAATCGCCATTTGAAACGCTTGGACCGGTTACATTCCAATACCGTGCCCCACTTGTGTAGGCTGAATCAGCGGTGTCAAATCCACCGTTAGGCATGAAATTTTGATTCCAATTCCCGTCATTACTTCCCCAAGAGGCGTATCCTATCACGTTAGAAACGTTGGTCACAAATGCGGTTTCCTCATCGAACATTACAGGGAGGTTCATCGTTCCGTTTAGGGTTGAATTCGCTAAATAGAGGTCATCGTTCCAGAATTTGTATCCAGAGTTGTTACGATTAGTAGCCAAATCTAGAACATGAAGCCCTCTCGAACCGTAGGAATTGTTTGCTTTTTCTATCAATCCAAGGGCGGTATCAACGGTATATCCCGTTAGTCTGGTGACTAAGAAGAATCCATAATCATCCCTAGTGAATTCTTCCATCTGCTTTCCTGCAAGCGGTCCATAGCCGTGGTTTGCCCACCAATTTTGAGCGATATCTGAATCGTATGTTCCACCGATTAGAGATATTTCTTGGTCGAATGATGCTTTGTCGTTGCCTCCGTTAACTCGAAGAGGAATGCCCTTCGTAGTAACAAGATAATTGATGTCGGTTCCGTTATATTCAGATAACATTGTCCTGAACGGATCTGCGAAATAAGTGTTGAACTGGTTACGATTAATCGTTTCAGCGGTTGGGGTTGAGGTATTTTCGAAAACGAAAATACGGTCGCTCGAAATATTTCTCGCACTTACAAACGCCCAACCAATGGTTTTGCTTGCGTCTGACTTGTTATTGATTAACACAGCTACGTCACTGTAATCGATTGCTGTAGATTGATTGAAGCCTTGTGGAACTGCGACATCTCTGAATGGTGTTTCGTTCCAGACCGATGTATCTGTGGTGAATCCTTCGAATAGATTGTCAAACTCTAACACAGTTTCTTCCCTGTTGGGGGAATAAATAAGCAAACTGCTCAACATCAGAGACACTAATATTAGCGCGCTGACGCGAGAGGACATAGTATGGGCAAACCCACATAACTCAAATGCACTTCGATTTGCCGTTATTTCAAAAATAACCCTATTTTTACCCTTTTTTTACAGTGTGTATATGAAGGACGGCCCCCCCTGCTCAACTATGCCGGAGTTGTATATGGAGAGAACTTGCAAATGGGGAGTTCTCCGTGTTGTCGGTGGAGAACTGCATTTGCAGGAATCAGATGCAGTGATTACGCCAGCAAATAACCGTCTATCAGGTAGGGAAGGTTTGGACGCCCAAATACACAAAGCAGCAGGTGAAGAACTTCGAGAATTCTGTCGTAATGTCAGTATTGAACAAAGAAAACTGAACCTACCACCTTGTCCGGTTACAAGCAACGTTGTAAGCGAGCCTTACAACCTAAAAGAGCGATTCAAGCACATCATTCACGCAGTCAGTCCAGACTGTAGGAGGCCAAGTCAGGATGAGGCAAGAAGAGACTTACTTCCCCAAACTTATCATAATTTATTCAACACTTTGAAGGAATTAAAAGATGTAGAAAAGGTTGTAGCGCCACCGCTCTCAATGGGAGTTTTTGCCTATCCTCACCGTGAAGGTGCAAGGCTAACACTCGAAACTCTACTCGGTTTGATGAATGGAGAAGAGGACCCGGGAATAAAAGAATACCACATCGTTGTCAAGGAAAGAAATTTCATCAACAATATGAGAACCGTTTACAGAGAATCACAAGACCTTCTCCCTGGTGTTGATACTACATTAGGCGGCTGAGGTGGGTCATTTGGTCGACTTGCCCAAACTTGTGGCTTCGACTATCGAAAACGACGCGTCAGGATTCACAACATCGGTTTTGCTATCCAACAATTCACGTATAATCAGTTCGATAGCGGAAATTCTTCCCAAGAAAACCAGATTGGTGGCAATAACATCATCAAACAAAGTAATAGAGGCTTTACAGGATTCAAAAATTGAAATCAAACTTCTCGAGGAATCCCTGTCCTCTCAAGGTTTATCGATAATGAATAATCTACATGACATCGTTTTACAAGGGCTCGGGGAAGGGAGAATAAAGCACAATGAAAGAATACTTGCAATTCTTGGTGAGCCAATAGACGGAATAATAGTAATAGATTCCAGTAGTTTATCCTCAAATAAATTGGCAAAACTTTCACAAGAGCATAATATCGACATCGAAGTCATTTCAAGACTCCTTGAACTTGCAAGACATCTTGCATCAAGAGGTCGAGAAGGGCATGCTATTGGCGCCCTATTCGCTATCGGTTCGGTCCCGAAACTCCGAAGATATTCAACTCAACTTGTTCTGAATCCCTTCAAAGGACATCCCGACAGCAAAAAAAGCATACTCGATTTAAAAAATCATGAAACACTTGCTGAATTTGCGTGGTTAGACGGTGCGATCTTGTTCAACGTGAAGGGCGTAGCAAGCGATGCGGGAAGATATATCCAAGTTCCATCTGGAATCAATCCAAAATCGGGTGAAGGTGGAAGACATCTCGCGGCCAGAGCGATTAGTCAACTTGCGGATTCGATTGCAATCTGCGTATCTTCGGCGGGGGTCATCACGATATTCTCGAAGGGAAAAGAAACCTACAAAGTCAAGATTTCTTGATTGCCTCATCCAAGGTAATATCTCCGCATGCAACTTGTGTTGCAAGTTCAGCTGAGATTGTGATAGCGCCGTTACTAAACACTCTTGATTCATTCTGAATCTCTTTAATTTCTCCTTCGTTAGGCTCGATGTCTCTCAATTGATACACTCTCTTACCGCCCATCATCGCAATCCTAGTTGCCGCTTTTGTATGTGCTTTGATTCGTGAACCACTGCTGGTGTTGTACTCGCTCACGATAAGAGTTTCAACACCGTGAAGTATCAACTGGTTGAGTATTCTATCACGAATCAATCTAGCGCCGTTGCCTACCTTAACAATCAAATTTTCATATTCTAGCGACTTTGCAAGGCTGAATATGTGTCCGCTCAATTCCTCTATCGTTTCCAATTGTGCAGTGCCGACAATCATGCCGTCCGCTATCCATGCTAAGCCCGGCCTCGGTCCAGGGTCGATGCCGAAGATTAGGTTGACAACAGAAGTGTGACCTTTTGCTGATTGGACTGCTCTTTCAACAGCGAGTTCAATATCATCCACATCGGCCACTAATTCGCCTTCAATCGCTTCTTCGACACTTGTCAGAACGATTCCAGTCCACTTTTCTGAAGATGAGATCATTGAAAAATCGATTTTACGCCGTTTCAATTCTTTCGCAAGTCGGAAAGACAACTGGAAATTTTCCGTCCGAATCGCTATCCTCCGCACATACCGCCGAAGGCGCAATCACGCATCAATATGACGCGTAAACATCGATATAATCAAAAGCGATTGACAAAGTTGTAGAAATGTGGCCAGCCAGTACGAAAGAGAACTACGTGGAGTTCTTGCAGGGATTCCAAAATCAGTCGAGGCCATAATTCGTTCTTGTGACGAGTTGGAAAAAGATAGGATGAGATTAATCATCGAGCGCCCATTTTTGGTTGTCAGGGCCGCAGGATCGGGGATGGAGGGTAGTGGTGATTTGCTATCCCTTAGAGGCGACCTTTGTTTTCCAATAGAAGTGAAGTCTTACAAGAAAGACAAATTGTACCTCTCTGGTAGAACCAAAGAACAGTATGATGCAATGGTGTATGAAGGACAGCGTTGTAATCTCATGCCCTTGTATGCTTTCAGATTGAAAGGAATTAGAGGGGATTCATGGAGGATTTTCAGAGTCGAAGTAGGTGGACTAAGTGGTAGACTTGGAATTTTGGAAAGAAGAATACCACCACTCCCTCTCACAAGAAATGGAAAACCATTCCTTGATTGGAATCAAGGTATGCCACTGAATAAATTCATAGCATTAGTTTGTCATAAGTCAAAGGATGCAACGATTTCATCCATTGAGTCAAGGATAGGTGAAAAGTCGACTACTGTCGAAAATAAGGTTCAACAAAGCATCACAGATATGGTGCAAACATTATGAAAACAAGAGCGAATAGTAACATCATCGATGATAGTGAAGATGCTCTTCTAGTAACGTGGTCAACCCACAATGGATGTAAATTGTATAAGCCAGTCTTCTTGCCCAATTTTCTAATTCCGTTCATTACACCATTTACTATGTCCTTGAAGAGATGACCTCCGTCAAATGGAATCATTGGAATCAGGTTGGTAAATCCGAGCAGAATATTCACCCAGATTAACCAAAAGAAGAGGTTGACCAAGAATAACAATCCGGATAGCCCGATAGTATCTGCAACGAAACCATCTCCCGCACTAAGCATTTCTTCTTGGGCAGGATGAATCGCTACACCCTGGTTTTGGAATGGGGTAATTAGAATGTTCACCGTTCCAATTGGTACAGCGATTACGTATCCCAGAGGGCTCGACTCAAAATCCGGGTGAGCCCAACCTGCCAATCTTTCTACGCCTGCAGTCCCTCCTGCAAGGCTTGAAACTCCTAGGAAAGCATCACCCTCCTCAACACCAATGGATTCAAGGGTTTCAGGATCCCATCCAAGGTCGATGTAATACTGATATTTGTCAGTCATATTTACAGTTAGTATCTCGGTTTCCCCAGTTTCGTATCTCACTACTTCCATGTCAACTATTTGGCCTGCAGTGATGTCTTCCATGACATCGATGAAATCCTGTTCATCGGTAATTTCTGAGCCATTTATTGAGATTATTACGTCGAATGCTAGAAGTCCAGCTTCTTCAGCCGGTTGGTCAACAATGATTGCGGAAGAATGAACACCATCGGTTTCTGAAACAAATTGGCCCGCTACCTGGCCTAGGAGAATCATCAAAATCAGGGCTGCGAAAATATTGGTCGCTGGTCCGGCAGCAAACATTCTCTGCCGTTCTCTTCTTGGGGAATTAACGAGTTCGTTATACTCTGGCTCAGCGAATGCTCCAAGAGGTAATGGGCCAGCCATTAGCAGACCGAAGCTCTTAACTCTCATTCCGTGAGCACGGGCTTGTATTCCGTGTCCAAGTTCGTGAATTACGAGGCACACAACAAACGCTACAACACCCCACCCAAGCGGAATAATCGGGTTTATTCCGGGTATGGCTACCAATTCACTCGGTGAAGGCGCAGGTTGGTTCGTGTCGACGGTTATCGCTGAGTATATTGCAAGAATGAGTAAGAGTGCTATTACAGCCATTGAAATCCAACAAACCCAAAGCGATGCTTCTCCATAAATCCTCCAGAATTTTCTCGGTTTGGAGACATTTTCTAAGGTGCTTTGACCTTTTTTGGTTCTAACCATTAACACCATTCCAAAGAAAACCCTAGACGCATCCCACTGGTCTAATTTACCGCTTTTTTCCCAATAACGAAGAAGGAAAAACCACGCTAGAAGCAGTATGAATACCATATTCCAGTCCATTTCAATGGACAAGAAACCGCTTCCCATGATAGGCCCAGCGATTAGGTATTTTTCAACCCCTTGTCGCTTAGTTCTTGAAGAAGTTCTGCTTCCCAGTGGTATGTCCGAAATAAAAGATGACATCCACGAATGGTCATCAGTGGTTTTGGGAGAGATACCTATCAAGTTTCACGTATGGGAATCTGATGAGTCCGGCGCTCAAGTTTTTATGAAATACAAAGACAAAGTTTTGGTAACGGATTTGTCTTTCTTCGGTGGCGTATTGATTGAAGCAAATGACAGTCTGTACATCGAATTGGATAAGTGGAAACCCGGTTCAGTACAGGCAAGACAAATTCCAAACGGCTCGATTAGAATAAAATATCGAACCAGCGAGATTTTCTTGAACCCTCAAATCAGAGCACCAGAGTGGGCTGCTGCCCTCATCGAAGGATGGCTAATGGAAATGCGTGGAGACAAAATAAAGCCACGAAGTAAATCTGCAAGGCTAGCAGACCTGAAGCGCAAAAGCGAGACAATTTCTCGATTATTAGAGCAAATCGACTTTACAGAATTGAAAGATGATATCAGCTACACTAAGGGCAGACTAGTATCAGCAGATAAAGGCCTTTCCGAGAGAGCGAAGTGATTACTCCTCTTCGTGGCCATAGACCGTAGCCATCGCATCTTCGAGTTCTGCTTCTACCATCTCTGGTGAGGAATTCAAAATTCTTCGAAGAATTGGCTCGACTATTACCGGTAGTGCCAAAACAACCAAAATAAAGGTCACGAGATAAACAAATGACAAACCAGGTACTTGTGATGCGCCCGGAGAATCTCCTCCAGAAACAAGTAGCTTTACGGTTCCAAGCCAGGGAATTTCCTCTCCTGAAACTCCGATAACCCATTCATATCGAACCGGTTTTATTATCCCGCTGTGCAGGGAGGAAATACCCTCAGCAAAAGCGAAAACACCTTGATCATCATTGCAATTATTATTGTCTCCTAGAGTGATGTAACCAGGGTTAGCCGGAGTGAAATTTTCAATGTGGTAATAATTTGACCCGTGCATTGCAGCGTATCCTTCACAGTGATATTTTGCAGTTTGATTTCCATCGAATAGCAGGTTTACTTTCTCAACAGAAACTTGGTCTGACCCGGGTACAGTCCAAGTTAGGACACACATGTTATCCCACAAGGTTCCGCTATCACACTGTTCGTTATCGTTGGTCTCGGTAAAAGAGGAGACTTCAATCATGAATAGGGCCCGATGAATAATTGGAGTGCTTTCCTTCTCACCATTCCTTTCGTAAATGATTACGTCGCCACCCATTCCAAGAGACTCATAGCCGTAACTTTCGTGGTTTTTGTCGTGTGATTCAACAAAGGTTACTATTCTCTTCGATTCTTTGCTGTGAACGAGAATAAGGTCACCAGCATCAATGGTTCCAATTTCGCCATTTTCGTCGTGTTGCATAGAATTTGACTCTACGACCACCAGTGGAGGCATGGAACCGGTGTGTGCCCACATTGCAAGGACAATGATAGTGATCATCCCCGCTGCGAGAATCAACTCTCGCAGGAGTGTCATTGCAGGGTCTTTGTCTCCCATTGAGGTTTCCTCAATCTATCGCTTCTTCAAACCCTTCTCTTTAAGGAACGCATTCCATGCTTCTTCGTGACTACCGCCAAGTGTGCTGGCGGCTTCATCGCCCTCACCTTTCATTTTGCGAATTTCGCTGATTGAGGCTGTATCCATAATCGATTTCAACAACGAAACTTTAGAGTTCAAATTAAGGAAAGCCGGAGCTGCAAATGCGAGTCCTAGAACCCCTACTACAATCAAAACAATCGATGCACCAGTGTAATCCTGATAATCAGGGTTGTCTTGTAGGAATAATAATTGGAGCATGGTCAAGAAAGTCAAAAACCCAAATGCAAAGGTTGCAGTTGCCGCAATTCTCAGTTGTTTTCCGTGCTGATTTTCCCACCAACCCATGTCGTCACCTACCCATCCGATGGGATTCTTATTATTCGATTTTTGTTCTCAAGTATTAATGACCGAGAATAGTATCATTGAAATGTAAAGAACTCGCGTAGGCCGAAGGCCTATAGGGCGAAAAGGTGACAAAGATGCGAAAAAGTCTGTTTCTCGTTGCGATTTTTATATGTTCACTAATGTCTCCACTCGCTTCACCAGAGGTTGTGGAAACACAGTTCGAAGACGGTACTACTACCTACACTCAAACCTTTCAGTCCACTGGTTTTGGACTTGCAGGAAATTTGACATTCCCGTATGGGGCTGAAGTTACAGGGGCCTCATTTGACATAACAGGAGCGCCATCAACAACAACTTGGGGTAACCTCACAACTAACTCCGACTTCGGTGGCGCCGGAACTAGCTCATGGTCAGGAATGCCTCCAGGATTCGCATATGGGTACAGAAGCAATATGGAAGTCGAAAACGACGAAGTAACTTTGGTAGGAACACCTACCAACAACGTCAACGGCTTAGACCTCTCTTCGGACGCTACTTCAACTGGGACGATCAACAATACTGGAGGATTCGCATCCAACGGTGACCACGGAATGATTGGGTCTTCAAAGAGCCTATCGACAATCTCGCTAACATCGAGTACCTCAAGCTACAGAGGATTTGTTGTCAAAGACGGAGATACAATTTATTCAGCAACATACACTAGCACCTCGGTTTGGACAACTCCAACAGTTAAGAGATACAATGCTACAACAGGTTCCTACCTCGGAACTGCATCCGTTGGTACATGTCCAGGTTACAGCCAACCACTTTACACTACATACGATGCTACATCCGACAATAATGGAAAGGTTTGGACGGCTAACTACAATTACAGAATATTGGTTGAGTGGGACGTATCAGAAAACGGAATCTGGACTTGTGCAGGAACTTACAGTTACTCCTACTATCCAGTTGGTGTGGATATCGATGAAGAGAGCGGAAGGATGTTCCTTCTCATGTACCAATCAAGTTTCCCTAATTATAATCGCTACTTGTACGAAGTTAACCCTTCATCTCCTACTCAGGTTAACGGAAGTTACCTATTGGGGACAAGAGATGCTATGGGAGATAGTGGAACAGATGGAGCCGGTTTGTATGTCAGTCTGCCAAAGATAGTCACAAATGAGTACAGTAGTTCAAGAGGATATCACAACTATTTCACAATGAACGGCAACTTGGTTACAAAGCAAGGTAAAATCCAGATTTCAGGTGGTGGCCATTACGGAATGGACGACATGAGAGACAACACATTTGGTTACCAGTGCCACTACTACTCACAATGCAGTTCCAGCCAAAGAAATGTGATTCAGAGAGAAGGTACTGGAGTCATCTATGATGAGAGGTCCATCACATCCACCTCTTCGGTAGTCACGAGCAAGACGACTTCAGTCAGTAAGGCGATTTCGAAAGTCACAGTTTCAGGAGTGGTTGGTTACGTTCCTGATAATACCTCGATAGAACTGGAAATTTCTGTGGATGGTGGAACAACATGGATGAGTGGCAGAGTTGGCCAAACGCTTAACTTCGCAAATGCAGGTTCGTTCGTTGTCTGGAAAGCATACATCAACGGAACAACAACAGAAACTCCTGCGCTCGACTTCGTGTCTTTGACATATGTAGTCTCATTCCAAAGCAGTGGATACTTCTATTTGAGGTCGAATTACTATTCAGGTAGCGCTCCTGTAGCAGTTACCGCATATTGGAATTCTTCAACGCCCTCCGGAACAAGTTTGAGAGTTGAAGTTCAGGACTCATCAACAAAGCAGTTCCAATACAGTGGCGATACAAAGCAGATTTCAATGACATCAGGATACATCTACATTTATGTCAGATATTCATCCACTGGCTCAGATACTCCTGTTTTGGAAGACCTAAACATAGCACTACATTCCAATGCGCCAAACCAAGTTGGAATCAATATAGGTGAGTCTGGTATGAATGGTTTCACTCCGGCTAAGGAGTGGACGCATCAGGGAACGCTAATTGGAACAGTAACCAGAGGCGGAGTAGCCTTCGTCTCGGCGTTTAACGCCATCATCCCAGGAACGGGTTCTGGAACTATTTCGATACCTATCAATATCTCATCTGAGAGTGCTGGAATAGTAACAATCGAAAGATTCAGTGTGACTTATTCGATTAACACCGTTAATCTTGAAATCATGATTCCTGAAAACGAAATATTGCACGAAAGGGCAGAGCCATATGAGATAGTAACAAGACACATAGTGGGCGATGGCGCAAATAACTACATCCAGTCGGCGACTCTATCATTCCTTGCTCAACCTTCCTCAAGCGCCCCGACACTTGAGTGGCAAGATGGAGATATATTCCCGTCTCCAAATGACCCAGATGACTGGATTGAGATCGATTCTTCATCGTGGTCCAGTCTTAACAACGGAATTCTCGAGATACATTGGAGATTCACTGTAACGTCTGAATTCCCCGACCAAGAAAACGTGAGATTCTCAACAGGTTGTCTTGACACATCAGGAACCAACGGCTTTGCGCCAGAACCACTGATGAGTTCAACTGGACTTAGAGCAAACAATTCATTTGGACTAGGCTGGCTTAACGTAAGAGATAACGATGGAGAGGTAACCAGCAACGATTTAGAAACTGGAAGCTGGGTTGCTGCAGGTGAAACACTTCACTTCCAAGGTGCAATGTGGTTCGCAGATTCCCAAGATGCACCAAAAGACAATGCGTTTGATGTCAGGATTGCACAAAATGGATTCGTCCACACTGATTGGAGAGATAATTCAAACGTCAACGGTTCGTTTTTCATCTCGATTGATATGCCAGAAATCGATGTCGAAAGCGGGCTGACATATGAACTTCAGACGTACAATGAAAAGGATGCAACAAAGGTTCTTCCTGCAAACTCTGAATGGACAAGAACATACAAAGTCGACGCTACCGCTCCAGAAATCACTCAAGTATATCCTATTGAAGACGCATACGAGGCCGCAGTTGACAATCAAAAGGTAAGCATCAGTTTGATTGATAGTGTTGGAGACCCAGTTGAATTGAAACTGTTCTATTGGGTTGAAGCAGACCACGACATGAATAGAAACGGGGAAGCAGATCCAAGTGAATATGCAATCAAAGTTGTTAGGAATGAAACAATGGCTGACTTCAAGACATTCACGACCACTATCGACCATTCAAGAAATCCAAACATGGGTAGGGTTTCCTATTATTGGGATGGCGGTGACCAAGCCGGCAATCCATTACATTACACCACAGTTATTGATGACCAAGAATACACGTGGGAAAGTGGCTCAGGATTCGGTTACGATGATGCTACATTCAGAAGCAGGAAGGATTCTAGCGCTATATTCACTGGCTTAGATTGGCATGGACACGTCGATAATGCTCCGATCTATGCCGGATTTGAGCAAACCATTTCTCTCGGTCTAATAGATGCAAACACAGCAATTGATTTCGAATACATCGATTTGGTTTTCGACTTTGAAGGACCAAACCCAGAAGTTGACCAGCAGAGAATTTCTTACTTCGGATTTACCGACACGTTTGGAAGCAGTTCTGAATATATTCAGCTGATGTCTACATCTAACATGATTCAAACCACAAACGAAACCGGTATGCCATTAATCCTGCTCGATTTTAACTTCAAGGTTGGATGGGACTGGCCTGATGAAGAAATTTCAGATTTGGCTCTTGAGTACAAGGAAAGGGGCTCTGAATTCCCTACCAGACACATTATCGCTGACCACACTTTCAGGGTAGAAAACGACCTCGTATTGGATGCAAATTCATTCAAGGTAAACGACATCAGTGAACCAAGAACTGGAGCGGTTGCTGACGGTAGTAGAGTTAGGAATGACGACAGGTTAGAATTTACTGGACGAGTTGTGTATGAAGGAAGTAACGTACCTGCTCCAAAAGACGCAGCAATTGTGATAGAAGTTTTCGATGGAGAGAAAATTTGGTCCGATGGTTCCTTAGAAGATGATGGTGGATATTCTGTAGAAGTACCATTATCAAGCGCTGAGACATTGCGCTCGTCTCCAACAAGAACTTGCCTAATTTCCATCAGTGGAATCCCTGGAAAGGGAGAAGATATGACCGGGCAAACAGTTTCAACTACGCTAAGAGTAATCGTCGATGACACCGCTCCTCGTGTTGTTAACAGAGCAACCCCTGTCAATACTATCGACATCTCTGCAAACAGTGACTTGACAAGAGTACCAGTCGAATTCAAAGGTACAGAAGACGCTGACATGACAGGGTCCAAACAAACTGTCCACTGGGTGATGAGGGATTCGACAAGAACTCTAACCCTCGGAGCAGGACAAGCAGTGCTTGGAATGCAACAACAGGGCCAAGATATAACTTGGACTGGCACTGTTGACTTAACAGATGGTGGCAAAGTAATGGCAAGGGATGGAGACTGGGTAGGTTTCTATCTAACAGGATATGATGCAGCGGGTAATGAATTCCCAGTTGTTTCAAATTCAGAAGCAAGTCCAATTCCCGAGCTTGCAAGTGTTGATACTGACTTCGAGCGACAATGGGTCAGATTAGGTTCAGTCGGTCCACAGTTGAAGATAGACTCAATCTCTCTATCTGACGATCACGTTGCACCGGGACAAGACATCGAACTCACCGTAGTTGTACACAATGATGGTGGAAATACGAATGCTTTATTCAAGGTCTCATTCTATGAGGGTGATGATATAGTGCCTTTCGACAGTAAAACACTGAATAGAATCGGTGAAAACGAGAAGGTTCCAATCACCATTTCATGGACTGCTAAGGAAGGAGTCGACCGACTACGTGTGGTTGTTGACCCTGAGAATGTAATAGTCGAAGTCAACGATGATGACAACTATGCAGAACACAAGGTTGAGGTCGTCTATGTTTCATACATGGGATGGTTCGACTCAATTAGAGAACAACCTCTTGTCTGGCTATTTTCTATACTTTCCATAATCGTTCTTGTCGGAATCGGAGTAGTCTCAAGTCGTACAGCCGTCTCAATTGACGACGGAATGATGTACGATGATGAAGACTGGGAAGAGGAAGAAGATTGGGAAGATGAAGAAGACGATGATTATGACGACGACGAAGATTGAAGTCTAATCGTTGCCCTCTTGAACCAGTGACATTGCGCTTGTAGCATGGCCGCAGGTGTATTCTCCGAACTCGTCGAGGGTTTGCAGAGTGCACTTAGTGAAAAAGAGTGGACTCCGACTCCAGTTCAGGTTGCTTCACAAGCGGAGATTGCCGCTGGAAATGATAGGTTGGTCATAGCGCCAACCGGTTCTGGAAAAACTATGGCTGCGATGCTTCCATTACTCGATAGGGCGATTCGAGAAGAATGGCAGGGTATGTCAATTCTCTACATTACACCTCTGAGAGCGTTAAATCGTGACGTTGACCGAAGGCTTGAGGAAATTGTAAATTCGGTAGGAATGACGCTCGGCCTTAGACACGGAGATACACCTCAATCTGAGAGAACTAAGCAGGTAAGAAAGCCTCCAAATGTAATGATTACAACCCCCGAAACTTTCCAACTAATGTTTACAGGTTCAAAGATTCGAGAATTATTGCGAACGGTACAGGCGATAATAATCGATGAAGTTCATGAGTTAGCGGCCGGTGAAAGAGGTTGGCAATTATCAGTGGGTCTTTCTCGCCTTGAACAATTTAAGGGTTCAAGGGTGCAGAAAGTTGGTCTGTCTGCAACAGTTGGTAATCCTGACCAGGTAGCAACATGGTTGTCGGCGGATGGCGAAGCAATCGTCGCAGAAGCACCCCGAATAACGGAATTAAATGTTGACGCAATCATTCCTCTTCCAGAGGATGAAATCGGTTCACTCGAATTGGCAATTTCACCAAGAGCTCACGCAACTCTTAGAGGGCTTGCAGAAATCGTGACGAAAAATAATCCATGCCTGATTTTCGTTAATTCAAGAAATAGTGCGGAAACCGTATCCCAACGTTTGCAAGCGATTGCTCCAGACCTGAAAATAGGAGTTCACCACGGTTCACTGGCAAGAGAAACGCGTCAACAAATGGAAGATGAATTGAGAAATGGCCTATTGCAGGGCCTCGTATGCACATCATCTCTTGAATTGGGTATCGATGTTGGTAGTGTAAATCACGTTGTTCAGATACGCTCACCCCGGTCTGTTGACAGGATGCTTCAGAGGGTGGGAAGAGCAGACCATCGTCTTGGAGGTGTGGGCAAGGGACACATGCTTGGATGGGAATGTGATGACCTATTCGAAGCAGCAGTAATCGCTCGCAGAGCGATGAGTGGCGAAATAGAAGCGGTCGAATGGCGAAACCGACCCCTTTCGGTTGTAGCAAATCAGATCGTAATGATGGTCCACAGCCATGGAGCATTATCCATTGATGAAGTTACAGATTCGATAAGTAAAGCACAACAGTTCGAAGGCTGGTCAAGGCAAGATACCGTAGGAGTAGCGAAAGTTCTGGCTGACGGCTGGGTAATTAGGTGTGAGGAGAATCCAAATGACGTACCGTGGTACAGATGGCCGTATGACGTTTGGCAGGAGTTAATTTCAGAATCAAAAAAAGAATTGCCTGAACAACCTAAATTAGCAGGTGGAGAAGAGCCTCCCGCTGAACTTGCAAGATTACAATTCACTCCACCAAAGAGGTATGCTAAAGGCTGGATTAGTCGGTCTGGTCGAACAAGAGAGTGGGTAACATCCCACCTCTCGATGATACCGGATAAGCAATCCTACAGGGTTAGAGACGCAGTTACAAGGAAGAGTCTTGGTAACGTGGATGAAGCATTCGTACTGTCCTTAAACGATGGAGGGGAAGACGAAGATGGTCGATTACGTCGCTTCGTAATGGCAGGGCGAACTTGGGTTATCGTCGATGCTGACCCCGAACAAAACGAATTGCTCGTAGCGCCGATTTCAGACCAAGGCCACGCTCCTCACTGGGTTGGAGAACTACCTCCAACCCCTGCAGATGTGGCAAGAGAGGCGGGCAGATTGCGAAGATTATTCGCTATGGATTTAGGAATGATGAAAGATGAAAAAATCGAGCAACTTGACCATGCAGGATTGCTAACGGGCAATACCACCCTTGCTGATTATCCATTAAATGGCGAGGCAATGGGGTTACTTGGAGAGATAATTGCGAAGCATTTCGATTCTTCTGGTCACATTCCCAGCGAGCGGTTAATCACAATCGAGGATAGAGATGAAGCACTGGTAATCAATTGCTGTCAAGGAAGTCGTATCAATGAAACAATTGGCCACTTTTTACTCGCCATGGCGAGTACGAGAATGGGTAAATGGGGCAGATTAATCGTTGAGCCATGCCGTATTTCATTGAGAATACCGGGGATAAGGCCCGCAGAATTGATCGAGTGGTTAATGGATACACCTCCCGACGCACTGGAAGGAGTTTTATCGGTGACTTTGCCAAACTCTAGAGAGGTTAGGTGGAGGTTTGCCCAGGTAGGTAAGGTGTTTGGAATTCTCAAGAAGGGTGTTGACCCTAGAAGAATAAACCTTCAGGCCCTGATTAAGAAGTATCGAGGAACTCCCGTAATGGAAGAGGTCCTTGGTAAATTGTTCTATGAAAGAATGGATATTGAGGGTTCAACAGACGTACTGCGAGCGATACAATCGGGACTTATCAAAATTGAAGTTACTGCCCAAGGTCCCCTTGGAATCTCCAGCAGGTCAGAGAAAGATTTGCTACTACCGAATTTTGACAACCAGCAGGTAAGGGCGAGATTGGAAGGCCGATTGATGAATGAAAGAGCGGTGCTTTGTTGCTTGAAATGTTTTGGAGTCCGTCGTTTTAGAGTTGCTCGATATCCAGAGTTATCCGATGCTAATAAGTGCTTGAAATGTGGAGGAAAAATGCTAGCCTGCATGAGAGAAGGACTTGAAAAACAACTTGTTGAGATGGTGAAATCCGACGAAGTAAAGGACAGAGACAGGATGATGAAAAATGCTCAGGTAGTATCAAATCGAGGAATGGAGGCCATACTCGCTCTCATGGGAAGAGGTGTTGGCGAAGCAACATGTCAGAGATTGATGCGGAAGGTTCCTAGAGGAGATTCGGACCGTTTATTGGAAGCGATTCACATTGCTGAAATCGAGTATGCTCGAACCAGAAGGTTCTGGGGTTAGCTGATTGGGCGAACTAATATCCCTGCTTCTTCAAGCATGTTGGATGAAATTGTAAAATCGTCAAGCCATCTCTCAGGTATTTCACCTTCTAATGGGTAAACCACTTCTTTTACTCCAGCCTGTATCAAGGAACGAGCACATCGTGAACAAGGTGGCCAAGTTACATATGCAGTACTTCCTTTGAGGGATACACCAATTCTTGCTGCGTGCATTATTGCATTCTCTTCTGCGTGACAGATTAGCGGATACTTCATTTCCCGATTTTCCAATCGTTCGATGTCATCATTTATTCCTCTTGGGAATCCGTTGAAACCGGTTGAGCGGATCTCTCTGTCTTCTCCAACGACTACACATCCGACTTTAGTTGAGGGGTCTTTTGACCAAGTGGAGATGTGTTTTGCTAATTCTATGAACCTTAAATCCCATTTCTCACTCAATTTCTCACCTCTCCGATAGACCGGCCTAAACATGGCTTACTCATCAACTTATGTCGGCATCAATTCCAAGATGTTCCATGATATTTCCACACAGGTATAGTGACCCGATTACCAGAATCATTTCGCAGTCTTTTGAAATCGTCTCGTAAGCTTTTGCAGGTTGAGGAATGTGGTCGACCTTTGGAATGGGATTTTTAACTCCGGGATATCTTCCATTTTGTGGTTCAGTCGTGATGATTTCGAGAGGAGGATGCGATAAAATCAGTTCATACAGCGGTTGTAGGAATGCAGACATATCATTTTGTGGTGATGTGCCCATCAACAGAGACCATCTTTGGGGTAATTTTCTAGCGATTTCTGGAATTGCTTTTACCATCCCGCTTGGATTGTGTGCTGCTTCAAGTAGGATTTGTGGTTTCGTGTTAATTATCTGCATTCTTGCAGGCCACGTCACGTCTCTTCTAATGAATGGTAGATTCAGCATTTCACAAAATTTCGTAGCGAGGTCGCCTGCTTCAGCCATAAAATCAGTTGAATCTGGTGTGTAGAATTTAGCCGCAATTGCCTCTTCTCGCATTGCATTTCTTACCGTTGCGATACCGGGGTCTCGAATTAACATCGGAATTCCCGGACGGAAGATTGCCGCTTTTTCTCTAGCGATCTTCTCGATTGTATCGCCTAATATATCACTATGTTCAAGCGTTACAGATGTGACTAAACAGCCGATTACTTCAGCACTTCTGGTTGCATCCAAGCGACCTCCTAAGCCGGTTTCAAGAATCATATAGCGTACGTTTTCTTCACTACAAATTATTAGAGATACGAGGTATGTTATCTCGAAAAATGTGAGGTCCATTTTGAGGGATTTCACTTTCTCAAGCGCCCTGTCAAAAGAGGCCGTATCAATCGATTTCCCGTTTATCCTTACCCGTTCTTCAATTTTCACCAAATGTGGCGATGAAAACAAACCGACTTTGAAGCCAGCACGATGAAGACCCGACGAGAGGTGAGCGCAAACGCTACCCTTTCCATTCGAGCCAGCAACATGAATGCAGTACATCTTTTTATCAGGGCGATTTAATTTTTCAAGGGCTATTGTTACCCTTTCTAAACCGAGGCTCATTCCCTTGGATTTAGAAGAAAATAACCACGCCCGAATATCGCCCATTCTCTTGGCCCCGTAGGGGCCAAACCTTCCAATGATTAGAAAACCACCCCCGTCGTCGGGTAATCTATGGCAGAGTCTGTTCGAGAAGACCGCATTAAACGCGCTGAGCGCGAATTAGCGAAGGAGGACAGCCTGCTTTCAAACATGATTGAACAGGCACCCGGTATGATAGGAATGGCTGCCATGTTCGTGGTAACCATTCTCTTAGCACTGTGGTTACAACCGTGGTTCAATTCCGCAGGACTGCAGGCTTTCGGAGAATCCGGAGCAACTCAAGCAAGATGGGTTATGCTTGAATTGGTTGCAATCTTTGTGTTCACATTTGTAATTCTGTGGCTGGCAAAAAAGCACATGGAGAAATTCATCAAGTACGGATTACTATTCGTTCTATTTCTGGCACTTTGCTACACGACAGTTCCAGGAGCTCACATTCTTCTGGTTCCAGAAATCGAGACAGAGAACTTTGAGTTCACTGAAACCGACGCGTTCGGTTTTGAAACAAAAACAGTAACCTCTGATGGAAGCATCCTTGGTCAACGGTCTTTCTGGGCTGATGAGATGCAAAATGACACTTTCGATTTCTCGAAGCATTCCTCAACAAATTTGGAAACTATCTGGAGCGTCACCCTCTCTGCATTCCCTGGTGACCCTACATTCAACGTTATGGAAGGAACATACGCATACACAATAACGAACGGGGCTTGGGTTTGGTCAATTGACAAAGACTCAGGTGAGGTCTTACAAAGATATGCGTGCTTCGATGAGGAAGATTGGAATGGCACCTTGGAAGGTCTGGTTCCAGACCAACACATTATCTCTGCATGCACTGCTGCTGTAGAAATTATCGAACACGATGAGCCATCCAGCATCGATATTGAAGACCCCCCTGAAAAGGGAGCGCTATACATCATCAACACCGGTGGAGAACTCATACGGAAGAATACCTATTATGGAACGAATAAGACCGCATTTCAAGGAAAGTGGGCAATGCCTCAAATTGGTTTAGAAAGCGAATCTTTCCTATTGAAACAATATGATTCCGATAGCATATTCATTTCCGGACCGCAAGGGGCAGCTATGGTCGTCCTTGAAGTAAATCCAGATGGATATGAGGGAGAAGGAATAAGGCCACCTCAATGGGCTGACCCGGCAATTGAGGACTGGTCTTATCGAGTTGATGAAGATGAGAGTAGAGATTTTGCTACCACCATTTCTGCAATCAACATTGTTCCATCTCCTTGGAATTATGAAACCGACTTAGTTGTACTTGGATTTGAGGATGGTTCCATCGACACATATGTTGTCGATAATGATACAGATGGTGAATTTGAAACCGAGGACAGATTCTATACTGAAGGGGTTTTCAACGGACCCATTACTGCAATCGAGAGTTTTGACCTCTCAAACAACGGCGAGAATGAGTTGTGGATTGGAGATGCAGACGGAGTTCACGGATTATTCTATGAATCGCTGATTGAGTACGTAACTTTGGATGTTGAAATCCACCCTCAATCAATAATGTTCTCTAACGATTCCACAATCTACGGCGTGATAGATGTGCCAACTTCACAGGACCACAGGGGTCAACTGGTTAACAGTTCTATCACTGAATTAACCTATGGTGAATTCGACCCTGATACAATGTACAATTCTTATGGAATACAATGGTCTGGTACAGCATTCCTAATCGGTTTGGGTCTGTCCATTATTCTCATGGTAGCACTAATTTTCAAGCCAGAGTGGTATGTGGTCAACACTGTAGGTGTACTTGTTGGAGCAGGCGTAATAGTCATGCTCGGTGTGACATTTGTTCCAACTCTCATTGTCATATTCATGGTCCTAGCAGCGGTTTACGATGCATGGGCCGTTTACAAATCAAAGCACATGTTAGATCTTGCAGACACAATGATTGGTTTGAATTTACCAATATTGCTGGTTGCGCCACAAGAAAAAGGATACTCGATGATTGATGACGGTGGTAACGCACCAACCTCGATTAAACCATCAGAAGTTCCGGAAGGCGCTAAGCTTGTAAAAAAGAAATCAAAGGAAGCCATGTTTATGGGACTTGGTGACGTAATATTCCCCGGAATGCTGGTTGTTTCATGCGTGAATTCTATTGAAGTCGATGGACTACTTGTCGGGATTAGCGCTCTGATTGGTGGGTTGGTCGGATATCTTGTTTTGATGACCTATGTCGCGTCGGGAAGGCCACAAGCGGGGCTTCCACTGCTTAATGGTGGTGCGATTCTAGGATACATTATCGGTGGATTGATTTTCGTCGGTAGTGCCGCATTCTCGTTTGGAATATCGTTTTGAGGTGTTAGTTTGCTAAGTATGGACATTTTCCGAAACAACCCCGAACTAATTCGTGCAGACCACGATAAGAGAGGGATTCCACATGACAAAATCGATGCAGTTATTCAATTAGATAACGATTGGAGAGACTCTCTAAAAGGGATGGAAGACGCTCGAAGAGAACGAAATTTAGCAGCAAAAGGGATTGCCACGGCCAAGAAATCCGGCAATCAAAAAGAAATCGATAGAATAATGGCGGAAGTCAAAGACTTGGGTGATAGAATACAAGATCTTGACCAATCAGCTAATTCATTACTTGAACAGCGTGATAATATTCGGATGCGAATACCAAATCTTCTCCACGAAGCCGTTCCAGTAGGTGAGGATGAAGGTGGAAACACCCAACTTTCTCTTCACGGCACTAAACCAGAATTTGGATTTGAGCCAAGAACTCACAATGAACTAATCGAGAAAAATAAGTGGGTCGAGTTGGAGCGTGCTGCAAAAATTGCTGGAAGCAGATTCTATTTCCTAAAAGGAGACCTTGCGAGGCTTGAAATGGCCTTGCAGTCATACACTGTCGACTTTCTCATTGAGAGAGGCTTCACCTTTGTTCAGCCACCCGTTATGATGAACAGGACAGCATACGAAGGCGTTACAGACCTCTCGGATTTTGAGACCGTAATGTACGGAATCACTCCAGACTCCCTCTACATGATCGCAACTAGCGAGCATCCTCTAACTTCGATGTATATGGATGAAGTCATCGAGCCAAGCTTACTCCCAATCAAAATGGTTGGAGTAAGCCCTTGTTTCAGAAGAGAGGTCGGCGCTCACGGTCTGTCAGATAGGGGTATTTGGCGAGTTCACCAGTTTACTAAGATTGAACAAATCGTTATCAGCCATCCAGACGAATCATGGGACCACCACGAAGATTTGCTCAAGAACTGTATTGACTTGTGGGATTCACTTGGACTTCATTATGAAGTTGTGAATATATGTACTGGAGATATGGGAACCGTCGCAGCGAGGAAATATGATTTGGAAGCGTGGCTTCCTGGAGCCAATGCATTCAAGGAAATCGTTTCTTGTTCCAACTGTACCGACTATCAGGCAAACAGACTAAAAATGCGTTTCAGGACTACAGAAGGTAACGCTGCGGTCCACACTCTAAACTCAACTGCGGTTGCTACAAGCAGAGCACTTGTCGCAATCATGGAACAAAACCAAATTGAGGATGGCAGGGTAAGAGTGCCAGAAAGCCTCGTTCCATTAATGGGTGGAAAAAAGTACTTAGAGCCTTGTGAGTGGTGATTTTATGCGTTCAATCTTTATCGTTTTAGTTTTTTTCTTAGCATCTTTTAGCGGTTGTTTTGGAGAAGATACTCCTACGAAACTAACGCCATCCGTGTCTGTCGAAGAAATATCATTTGCAACAAGAGGGCAATACATGTCCATAGAGGTCGATTCGAATACAGACTGGTCCGCAAACCGCTCCGCTGGTTTGTTTTTCATGGACTCATTCGGTGTGCTCCGAGATGCTGAACAGATGACATTCCCTTCATCTCAGAAAACTCTCGACTTCCTAGTTATGGATTCAGAAAGAGATGATGTCCAAATAACAATCACTGCGGGAGAAGAAGTTTTGAGTTTCAATCTAACTTTGGAAGACAGCACAGAATTGATGCTGGTCGATGGACGAAGAGCATACGATACAATCGACATGCTGACTACCAGTCACAACAGTAGATGGTGTGCATCTGCTTCCATACATGAAGGTGGGTCAAACTATGAGAACGCTGCAGAAGCAATGGCTGCGGACATGTGGGAAATGGGATTCGACTTCGTTGAGGTAACTAGATACCCAGATGACCCAGACCAACTTAACGTTGTAGGTTACAATTGGGGCAGAGTCAATCCTGACGAATATATCGTAATCGGAGGTCATTTTGACATCGCATACGCTTTCACTCCTCCAAGTGGTGGTACAAACGAAGGAGCGAACGATGACACATCCGGTTCAACGGTCTCACTTGAAATGGCTCAAGCATTAGCAAAAATGGAGTTTGACCATACAGTCGTTGCAGCACTTTGGGCTTGTGAGGAAGAAGGGCTTCTAGGCTCTAGAGCATATGTCGCAAACCTTCCAGAGAATGTTTCAGTTCGAGCATACATGAATTTCGATATGGTTTCATTGAACTATCCAATAACTCCACTAACCGAGCCGATTGTAGGGCCAGGCGGAGAATTATTTGAGCCAACAAAGTATGATTGGTCGATTAGTATTGCTGGAGCAAGTCAGGAGAATATGGAGAGGATGATCGATTGGGTAGGTACAACAATCGATGAAGACCTTGCATATCAACCAACAGAAGGAAATCCTATTTTTTGGCAAATAGCAGAATCATGTGCATCAGACCATTGTTCATTCTTCTCTGCCGGTTATCCAACATTCAACTTCTTCAGTCCAGGCGGAGATATCTCATTCTGGCAAGAGTGGCATTCTCCTTCAGACACGCTTGAATTCATGACTGCAAAGGCTGGCGGTCAGGAAGAAATGGCGAGTGGATTCAACAGTCTCGTTTGGTCTTCTTTGGACCTGTTCATCCGTGTCGATAACGCAGAAAATTTCCATGGAACATGGAAAGAATCTTCCGAGTAATATCCAATTGCAAAATTAAATTTACAATTGGAATATTTTTGAGAATTATGCTACGTAAACGCTAGAGTTATCGTTCTTTACATCTTTGAGTGTCATTGTCGGAATGTACGCTATTCCTCTTCTGCTAAGGATGTCCTTAACCCAAATTCTAGGTCTGCAACTGTGATGTTTTCTTGACAAAAACAGGAAATTTTTCGCTATCCATCTCCATTGCCAATCTGTTCATCTCTTCCCGATACTCTTCATCGAACCCCTCAATCATCTTTCCACCTCTGTTGGTGCAAAATAGATGCAAAATCATCTATTTTATCCGCACTCGGTATATTTGAAACTGGTCTGATATTGACCAATTGATTTTGAACTATCAAAAATCATCTTTGCGACACTATCATGAATGGGTGGCCTTTCATGACAGGTAAGGAGAGGGAGGATTATGACCAGTATTGCGGATGTGTTCACTTGGCTTGATGACCTAGATTTGTGGGCCCAATGGGTGGTAGGTCTAATACTCACGTTGGTAGCCCTTGGAATTTTTCAAATAATTTTCAAAAAGATAATATTAGATTTCGTCAAGAAAACATCTTTTGATTGGGATGACAAACTGTACAAACCGGTTTCAAAAAGAGGATACATATTCCTTTCAATAGTTGGTATTCAAATAACAATGAAGTGGGTTCATGGCGATGGTCATTCTCTTGTTTTATCTTTTGAGCCGTTTTTCCAAGCAAGCTATATTTTGCTTAGCACATCACTTGTAAGTGTATCATTGAAAGTAATGGTACCAGTTGTCATGGATAGATTCTCCGACTCTTCGAGTGTTACTGTTTCGGGAAGTAATTCATTAGTAATTTTCTTACTCAGGGCTGCTGTGTGGTTCGGGGGATTATATCTCGCATTTTCTGAATTGGGGATCGAACTGTTTGGAGTATTGGCATCGTTAGCGGTATTTTCCCTAATTATTGGTTTGGCAATGCAACAAACCCTTGGAAATATCGTCAATTCATTTATGCTGGCTTTGGACCAACCTTTCGAAGTAGGTGACAGAATTGAAGTTGAAGGTAACCTTGGTTCAGTAGTATCAGTGGGTATATTGTCAACAAAAATTCTAACACATGAAGAAAATTTGGTTGTTATCCCAAACAATAGTTTGGTCAATTCAACAGTAATCAACCACGCAAGAGGTGGTGGTGATGGAAAGGGTAGAAGAATTTCTTTAGTTCAGGATATCGGTGTTGGATATTCAGAAGACATCGACCACGTGAAGTATACTATTCTCCAATTGATGAGAGAATGCCCCTATGTTATAGCTAAACCAGAACCTCGTGTTCTACTAACAGAACTCGGAGACTTTTCCAAAGTATTCCGCATGTTTGGATGGGTTGAGGATTATTCAGACGAATATGTAGCTAGAGATTGGTTACTGAAGAATTTAGATGAAAGATTTGGTAGTGAAGGTATTGAAATCCCATATCCAAAGTCTGTAGAAATTAAGGGTGTTGAAAGCCCATCGGTTGATTCGAGCAATAAAAAAGCAAGCATTAGAAAAGCAAAATTGCACATGGTAAGAGAGGACAAACAATTAGAAAAAGAACGCTCCAAGGCTAAGGATGAAATCGAAAAAATAAATGAAAAACTCAAAGACCCCGACCTAAATCCGAAAGTGAGATTTGGGCTTGAGGAAGATCTGAGGGAGTTACAAAACATACTCGGTATGTTTGAAGCCGGAGAAGATTGATTTTGAATTGGTGATGGTATGATTTCAAACCATTCATCTGTGAAATTTGCTAATCTTGATTTAAGATACATGCAAATTGAAATATCTTCGGAAATTGGTAAAAATCTACCAGGTTACAAGATACTGAATCAATTCAGATTTTGTGAGTTTCTATCAATAATCTGTACAAACGAAAATGGGATAAAATGTTACCTTAGGGTTGAATTTGATGATAGAGAAAATCTACATTCGCCAAATCCAATATTAGAAATTGAAGAAATAGTGAGTGAGACAAAAACCGCCGCTTTAGTCAAAGTAAATTTTACTGGGCCGATTCCCAAGATATTTGTTAAAATTCCAAATGTGTGGTGGGTATCTCCAACAAGTCTCGATAAAGACAAATTCACGCTAACGGTCAGAGGAACGAGGTCAGCTTTGATTTCGCTACGACAAGAATTGAGGCAATTGGTTGGTAATGGATTTGGCGTCAAAATAGGAAGCGAATTTCTAGGCGGTCCTGAAATCGAAGAAATATTGTCAGAAAAACAAAGATTAGTTTTGACTACTGCAATAAAAATGGGATATTACGGAAGACCTAGACAATGCACTCAAAGAGAAATAGCCAAAGTTTTAGATGTAAAACAAGCCACAATTTCTGAGCATCTTCAATCAGCAGAATCTAAAATAATCAACGCATTCCATACTTAGCCTTTCATGATAGGTGCGAAGTGTTTTGGGCTTCATGTTTTTACAGGCGATATGGCACGAGTAAACCAATCCGGATATTATAGAGCGGTTTTCCTATCTATTATCATGGTCCTGATGACCCAAGTGGGGTATCTTGACCTCGTGAACACCTGGTCGGGCGACGAAGAATCGCTTGACGAAACCACCGACGTACTCGAAACGGGAGGGTCCGGTTCATCCAATACCCTCACGCCGAGCGTCGAAGGTGCTGAACTCTTCGTTGGCCAGGCCATGACCAACATCACGTTCCAGTACAACGCAAGTGCGGCAAGCGGCTCAGGCAGTAGCTCAAGCGGGGGCTCTTCGAATTCCTCTACCTTTGCGAACAACAAGATGTCTGCTGGAACGTCCCACACCTGCGCCATCCTTGACAACGGCGACCTGAAGTGTTGGGGAGGTGACTCCTTCGGACAGTTGGGCGATGGTGGAAACAACACGGAGACCAACGCACCTTCATCCACCGCCATCAACCTCGGCAGTGGACGAACGGCCGTCGCGGTCTCTGCTGGAGACGGATACACCTGCGCCATCCTTGACAACGGCGACCTGAAGTGTTGGGGGTTAGACAATTACGGAAAGTTGGGCTATGGTGGAAACAACACGGAGACCAACGCACCTACATCCACGGATACCAACGCACCTTCATCCACCGCGATTGACCTCGGCAGTGGCCGAACGGCCGTTGCGGTGTCTGTTTTCAACTACCACACCTGCGCCATCCTTGACAACGGCGACCTGAAGTGTTGGGGACGTGATGACTACGGACAGTTGGGCGATGGTGGAAGCAACACGGACCTCAACGCACCTTCATCCACCGCGATTGACCTCGGCACGGGCCGAACGGCAGTTGCGGTGTCTGCTGGAGACTATCACACCTGCGCCATCCTCGACAACGGTGACCTGAAGTGTTGGGGGCGTGACAATAGCGGACAGTTGGGCGATGGTGGAAGCAACACGGATACCAACGTACCTTCATCCACCGCCATTGACCTCGGCACGGGCCGAACGGCAGTTGCGGTCTCTGCTGGACGAGAACACACCTGTGCCATTCTTGACAACGGCGACCTGAAGTGTTGGGGATCGGACAATAGCGGACAGTTGGGCGATGGTGGAACCAACACTTACGCCAACGCACCTTCATCCACCGCCATTGACCTCGGCAGTGGCCGAACGGCTGTTGCGGTGGATGCTGGTTTTTACCACACCTGCGCCATCCTTGACAACGGTGAGGTGAAGTGCTGGGGACGGGACGATGACGGTCAGTTGGGCGATGGTGTACCCTACCCGAGCACCAACGCACCTTCATCCACCGCCATCAACATCGGCAGTGGCCGAACGGCCGTTGCGGTCTCTGCTGGAGCTTACCACACCTGTGCCATCCTTGACAACGGCGACCTGAAATGCTGGGGGAAGGGGGATAAAGGACGGTTGGGCGACGGTGGAAGCAACACCGATCAGGGTTCACCGGTAGCTGTTTCTGGCAGCAACACCTGGGATTCCTCAACCGAACTTAGCAGCGGCTCAAGCGGCATGACCAACGTCACCGGTGCAACCTGCACCGTTTCACCTTCCCTTCCAACCGGCCTGTCGATCGACAGCAGCACCTGCACAATTAGCGGCACACCTTCAGTTGTCACAAGCAATACAACTTACACTGTTACGGCTAACATTAGCGGAACAACCTACCAGGGCACGGTTTGGTTCTCAAGTGGCTACGGCTCCCTGTATCCAAACGTCGAAGGAGCTGAGTTGAACGTTGGAACAATGATGACTGACATCACTTTCCAATACGATGGAACCCTCTCCAGTAGTTCAGGTAATAGCTCAGGTAGCGGGGGCTCAGGTAGCGGTGGCTCAGGCGATAGTGGCTCAGGCGGCAGCGGATCAGGCAGCGGTGGCTCAGGCGGTAGTGGCTCTGGTAGCGGCGGCTCAAGCGGCTCCAACATTTTCTATGGAAACAACTCAACTTGGTCTTCAAGTACAACAGAAATGTATTCTTCAAGTGCATCCCAATCTATTGTGATTGGAGACACTCTTTACTACACAGGCACAGATTCTACATATGGATATGAATTACATGCATTTAATTTTGCTAATATGACTTCTTGGTTGGTAGACGACATCAACCCAGGAAGTGATTCTGCAATGGTACACCTGTTGGGCACTATTGGCGACACTCTGTTCTTCAGAGCAACTGATGGAAACACGGGAGTGGAGTTATGGGCTCATAATCTTTCAAACCATACCTCATGGAACATAGCCGACCTATGGGGTGGCTCAGGAGACGCCTACCCCTCATCGATTGGCATCATCGGAGATACAATCTACTTTTACTCTAAGTGGCTGGATCCTGGCGTTGGATTTGGTGCTGCGATTTTCGCATATCGCACCACAAACCAATCATATTGGGAAGTTGCAGACCCAACAACGAATTCTGGTCAAAATGAAGGGGTCCAAAAATCAACCATTGTTGGAGAAGACATTTATTTTGGTTTTCGAAATTATCAAAACAATGTTGGTTACAGGTCAGACCTTTATGTCTTGAACACCACAACAGAATCGTTGACAAAAATAACAAATCATGCATGGGTTACTGACCGAAACCTTGGTAAATTCGTGTTTGAAACCCTCGGTGACATCCTATTCTACGACTACGATGATGGAAACGGGTTGAGGATGTGGGCATACAATATTTCAAATTCTACAACATGGAAAACAGGAAATGCATATGCAAAACATACAACTGATTCTAGCACTCCTAGTTCTCACGTTTCGATTAACGACGTGTTTTACTTTGGTTCAACCGATGGATTGTATGGATATAATACAACCAATGAAACTCAATGGAGAGCGACTAGATCACCTATCACTACGGTGAGCTCCTATTGGGCCAAAGATTTGATTGCAGTTGGGGATACGATATACTTCATCTCTCCAGCAGAAGATGTGTACGGTAATTACCTGACAAATCAACTACTTGCATACGACACATCAAATGATTCAACTTGGTTAGTAACAGAAATCGGCTCAAGTCATTGGAATGACGGAGTTGAAGATACCTTAGTCGTTATGGGCGACACGCTATATTTCACAGCAAAAGATGCTGCGAATGAAAACGAACTCTGGGCACATGATACGTCTACATGTGTCACATCGAATGGGATAACCCCTGCATCAGAAATGTCAACCTTGAGTAAGGCATCTTTGTGGCACTACTTTGATGGAACAACCCTCTACTACCACTGGGATAATGGAACCAACGATTCAATTTTTGCTCACCAACCAGCAGAAATAGACAATAGCACAACTACCGGTTGCTTCAGAGAAGGTGTTCTAGACGGTGTTACCCCTGACGAGGAGTTACCACTGGCTATTGTTGAACTTGCAACCGGAGTCGATTACTCCTGCGCAATTTTAGCAAATGGTTCTCTAGCATGTTGGGGAGATAATGACTACGGTCAACTTGGAAATGGAAACAATACAGACATGAATTTGCCTACGTTTGTCAACCTACCTGCGGGCCGAACTGCGACAGACATATCCGCAGGATATTACCACGCATGTGCAATCTTGGATAACGCCTCTGTAATGTGCTGGGGAGCCGGTTCTTGGGGAAAGTTAGGGAATAACAATACTGCAAATACAAACAGTCCAGTTTATGTTGAGCCAATGCCAAACGGAGCAACTGCAATTAGTCTAGCTGTAGGGAAATCAAATTCATGTGCTTTACTCGACGATGGTAAAGTTGCTTGCTGGGGATATAATTACGAGGGAAGTTTGGGTACAGATACTAGTACTGTTTACAGTCAACTCTACCCTGAATTAACATACAACATGCCTGGTAATTTACCAGCGGTTTCGATTACCTCGGGTGAACATCACTATTGCGCACTACTCAACAACGGAGACGTTGCATGTTGGGGAGAAGGGACATACAAGCAGACAGGAATACTAGATACTCAGAATCATGTTACTAATGATGACCGTATCCGCCCAACATTAGCAGACGGATTCAACTACGACGACAGAAAAGTCAGAATGATATCAGCTGCCAAAACTAGCACTTGTGCCCTTTTGTCAAATTATTCAGTAGTGTGCACGCCGATTTCTTCCACTACTGGAATAATCAGTTATTACACTATGAATTTAATGCCTATGCCTGGTGGCCAAAAGGCACTGAGTGTTACAGGCGTAGGCAAGGGACACTGTGCGATACTTGAGAACTTATCACTTGCCTGTTGGGGGGAGTACGTTCTAAACGAACATATCGGGGTAAATGGTTCTTCATCCCCCATCCTGCCTGCTTACAGTAATTTGAGTGCCCTTGGAGACATTGGAGCAATCGGGAAAAGTTTCGAATCTTACCATACCTGTGTGATCACAACATCAGGAGAATTAGGCTGTGTTGGAAGAAACAATGACGGCCAACTTGGACAAGGTAGCACTGGAGGAAACCTTGGACCAGGATATGTTGGCGGTAACTGGTCATTCGGACCAATCTTCGGTGGTGGTTCAGGAGGCTCAGGACCTGCAAGAATGCTAGTCACTAATGCAACCTGTTCTATCTCGCCTACACTACCAACAGGGCTTTCACTAACACAGGGGACTTGTGCGATATCCGGCACACCATTCCTTGGCTTGGAGAATACAACATTCACCGTAACAGCCGTGATTGAGAATGTAACCTATATTGGAGATGTTTGGCTAAACATTAGTGGGCCCCTCGACCCACCAATGCCATTGATCGCAGTTAACAATACGGCAATTATCGATTATGAACCATACTTCGATGTTGATGGAGCCACCTACGAGATCTCACCTGATTTACCCGGCGATTTGGTACTAAACCCAACTACGGGAGTGATTTCTGGAACGCCGAGAGAAACACTCGTTAACACCACGTTCACCATCTGGGCTAACTCTTCATTAGAGAATCGAACATGGAATATCACCCTTGAAATCCTTGAAGATACCGATGGTGATGGTTTCCCTGACCAACTTCCTGATGATTATGACCCTGGGGTTTCAGCCCCGCCTCAATTGACTGAAGATTTAGATGATGATGACGATGGAGTCACAGACATTCAAGAAGAGTTGGACGGCACAAACCCGTTTAATCCAGACACTGATGGTGATGGAATGTGCGATGGTCCGATTTCAGTCGACCCTAGCTGTGTCGCAGGACCGGATGCCTTCCCTACCGACCCAGCAGGAGATACAGACACAGACGGTGATGGAAAGCCTGACGTTCTATACCCGCCATCTAACAGCGACCCTGCACTTGAGGAAGATCTTGACGACGACGGTGACGGTGTGGAGGACGTATTCGAAACCAACACAGGAATCTACAACGGAGAGACCGATACTGGAACTAACCCACTGCTCCCAGATACTGACTTCGACGGGCTTTGTGACGGACCTGTAGATGTTTATGACAAAGAAGGCGTGTTAATTTGTATAGCAAGTAATGACACTGAGTTAGGTGTAATAGCAGATAATACACTCTATGGAGTGAATGGAACTCAAATTACTATTATCCGTCCAAGAGTTGTACCTGATGGCGCAGTTTGGACTATCTCTCCAGCGCTTCCAGCAGATTTGACATTAGATACTAATAGCGGAATTATCTCTGGAATACCTAACATTGTAACTGGAAACATTTCCTACACCTTGACAGGAACTGGAACAAGCGAAACCTATACTAAATCCTTCAACCTTCAAATTATGGAAGATAGTGACCGTGACGGATATCCAAATCAGTTGCCAACAGATTACGATAATTCGACTGAAACACCATATGAGGAAGACCTCGATGATGATAACGACGGACTTGTAGATACTGCGGAAACAGGCACGGGTGTGTACAATGGAACATCTAATTACGGAACTAACCCATTGAACCCAGATACTGACGGTGACAAAATATGTGATGGTCCAAATTCTGTTCCAATGGTTTGTCTTGCAGGTCCAGATGCTAATCCGTTTGGCACCATGAGTAATAGTAACATTGTATTGGTTGAATACCAGCCAATCGCTGTGCCAATTCCTCCACAAAACAACGTGCCTGGGGCAACTTGGGAGATTTCACCAGCCTTGCCCGAGGGATTAGGTTTCAACAGTTCTTCAGGATTTATTTCTGGCACACCTACTCAAATTAGTAATGACACCACATACACAATTTGGGCAAATATGTCGGAACAATTGTGGATAGATTCCACTGAAATCAATCGAAAACTTGGAAGAAATGCTAACGATATTTACTCGGTGACAATGACAGTTTCACTTACAGTTCTTGCCGATACAGACGGTGACGGTCTGCCAGATGAATTGCCTGAGGATTATGATGAAGAAATCGGTCCACTTGTCGAAGACCAAGATGATGATAACGATGGATTATCTGATAGCGATGAAGCAATAGAAGGCACAAATCCTCTGAATCCTGACACGGATGGTGACGGGTTCTGTGACGGACCGGCAAATGTTACGGATTCTGGTGGAAATGTAATATGTATAGGCCCAGACCCTGAGCCTCTAGATGCAAATGCGCCATTAGACACAGATGGCGACATGTTCCCAGATGAAGACCCAGACGGCCCGGGAGGACTTGAAGCGGACCTAGACGATGATAACGATGGATTCCAGGACGCTTACGAGGTCTCTTGTGAAAGTGACCCTAAGGATATCACCAACACGCCTAACGACTTTGATTTGGATACGATTTGCGATAAAATCGACCTCGATATTGATGGTGATGGAATAAACAACGATAACGAAACAAACACAACAATTTACATCTCTGTTTCGGATACGGGTTCAGACCCTTGGAATCCTGACACAGATGGTGATGGTTACTGTGATGGGCCAGTTTCGCCTCCAATTTCAAACTGTACTGTAGGACCAGACCTTTTCCCATCCAATGATACGGAATGGTTTGATACAGACGGTGATAGGATTGGAAATAATGCTGACACGGACGACGATAATGACGGTGCCTCTGATGAAGCGGAATTAGAATGTGATACGGACCCATTAGATGCAGGTGATGTTCCAAAAACTAACAAAGATGGAAAATGTATCAATGATAATAATTCATCTGAGAGTGGATGGAGCTGGATGATTTGTTTCCCAATTATTTTGGTATTATTGTTATTATTACTGATTCCATTATTCATACAAAAGGATAGGATGTTGCTATTCATGGCGAAGGGCCCAGAGCCAGAGAATACAACTTCTGAGCCAGAATTCATTTCTGGTTCAGGTACCAGTGAAGATCCGTTCGTGTTGAGTCCGATAGAAGGAGTAGAACCTGGTGGCTCAGTGTCAAGCCTTGAGGTTATCACAATTACATCAATGAGTGACATAGATGTTCATTTGACAGACCTAAACGGAGCAGTCAATGGAGGTCGATTCGGCATGTTTGAAACATCATTTGATGAGATTACAACTAAGGTAGTCAAAGTTGGTGAAGATGGTGAAATTACAATCAACTTAGAATTTGATGATTCAGAAGACCCAACATATGCCGGAGGAGGCTATGAGGGGTTACTCAAACTTGGTACAGAATCGGTGTATTTCTCTTGGAAGATTTCTATCAAACCAGATAAGAATAAGATGAAAGAAATCAAGGCCGCTGAGAAAGCCGCAAAGAAGGCTGAAGAAAAAGCCAAAGAGAAAGCAGCAAAGGAGGCCGAAAAGAAAGCCGCTGCAGAGGCTGCTGAACTACTTGCAAAAGAAGAAGCCGAAAAGAAAGCCGCTGCAGAGGCTGCTGCATTACTTGCTGAGGAAGAGGAAGAGGTTGCTGCTAAGGCTGCTACATCCAAGGTTATTAGCAAAGAAGAGAAGAAGAAAGAAGAATTGAAGCGCGTTAAAGAGCGCTCAAATAGTATCGACTTCAAGATTCTAGGAACAGCAAAAGCATCTGACAAAGATGACTTGCAAGCAATCAATGGAATTGGTCCTTTTATCGAAGAGAAATTGAACGCACTAGGAATTTACACCTATTTGCAGGTCTCAAAGATGACCAGTAAACTCGAGGATACAGTCAACGAAGCAATCGAGTTCTTCCCTGGAAGAGTTAAGCGTGACCAGTGGGTTGCTCAAGCCAAGATTCTTCTTGGCGAAGATGTAAAGATCGACGAAAAAGCACTGAAGAAAGCTGAAGAATTAGACCGAGTTGCAAAGAAGGCAGAAAAGATTGACTTCGCTACAATTGGAGTTGCATCTGCATCCGACAAAGATAACTTACAGGAAATGAAGGGAATCGGTCCATTCATCGAGGAGAAGTTGAATGCACTTGGGATCTTCAAGTTCGAGCAAATAGCAAAGATGACATCTGATATCGAAGAAGAGGTCAACATTGCTATCGAATTCTTCCCTGGAAGAGTCAAGCGCGATGAGTGGGTCAATCAGGCTAAAAAGTTGGCTAAAAAGTGAACAGAGAGATAATATAAATCATAATCCACCCGTTTTAAAGTGGAGGGGTTTTAGTTGGAAGTCTCAGTGGTCACCCCTCACATAAAATTTGACGGCCAAAAGGTGTTAAGAAATCAGCAAAGGAAAGCATTTGTCCTTTCGATTTTGATGTTTACATTGGTTCAAACGGCATTTATTGGAACTATTGCTAATTGGCCTAATTCCGAATTAAAAGATGAAACTGCGTCTCAGGCCGGAGGAGTGAGTGAAGTCAGCTCGGGTGGTGATGTTCGTTTGCTTCTCGACCCTACCAATACCACCTCCTACGGAGGTAGCGGAACGAACTTCGCTGACCTGTCCGGCTACAACAACAACGGAACCATCTCTGGAGCGACCTGGGACGGGTCACGATACAGGTTCGAAATGGACGGGTGTACGGGCTCTTCAGCTCCTTTCACGTGCGACGATATCAAGATTCCAAATTCACAGAGCCTTCGCCCTGGTCCCACCGATGAAGATTTGGCCGTCACGCTGATGACGACGGGCTCCTCCACAACGACCTATCTCCTCGGTCCATCCACTTCAGCGGGGTATGACTTGGGCAAGGTCTCCACTTCGTTCACCATTTCGGCTTGGGTGAAGCCGACCGACTGCGATGAGACGACCTATTGGCGGCATGTGATTCGAAGGGAGAACTCCTACGCGATTGGATGCAAGTCGGACCAGTGGACCGTGGCGTTGGGAAGTGGTACTACATGGTACGGTAACGTTTGGTATGACACGGACGTTCCAGCGGAAAACGATGTTTGGCAACACATCGCCCTGACACGTGCAAGCAGTGGAAGCGGCGTGAAATTTTTCCTCAACGGTGTCGAGCAGTA
>Ga0075477_10000045_pt1 | contig 36222 bp, 65 predicted proteins | sample DEB08_DNA_FD_76338 | JGI IMG/M metagenome (GOLD analysis project Ga0075477, IMG submission 76338) | Aqueous microbial communities from the Delaware River and Bay under freshwater to marine salinity gradient to study organic matter... | ecosystem: Environmental > Aquatic > Marine > Coastal ...
CCTCCCACTCTAGCAAAATTCCATCTATCTACTGTTAAGTAACCACTTGATGTTGAGCCAGTTACGGAAGTACTCCTTTGTGCAATAGACATATCACCATTAATGATGAGGTTACGGAAGTTAATCCCTTGCTTAGATGCGTCTGCACCTAGTCCACTAAAAGGTATTGTTGATAATGCCATTAGATACCAAATGCCTCCTTGATTTCATCTACTGTTAATCCTAAATCAACAAGTTTTTGTCTTGCTGAATTTTTCTTATCAATTTGATTTTGTGAATAGGTTAAATCTGTATTATCTCTAATATTATCATAAGAACTACCATTCCAAGTATCACCAATCTCGCCTGTATGGTCAGTTGCTATCTTTTGATTTTCATTATAGATGAAATCTGGAATATTATTTAAATCATCTACTAAAACAATATCTTCAACAACATTAGTTGTTTTATTTAAAATACAAACTTTAGCCATTTATAAACTCCTTAACTACTACGAAACCAGAGCCACCTGCACCACCAGTAGAAGTTCCTGTATCGTTTCTTACTACTGTTCCACCACCACCAGAACCTTTGCTTCCCGCAACACCTGTTGAACCAGAACCATTGGTTCTTGCTCTATCACTAGCCAATCCACCTCTCTCAAAAAATGAACTACCTCCGTTTCCACCAATAACTCCATCATTACTTGTTTCGCCATGATGCCCGTGTTCACCACTTAAATTTAAATCACCACCAGATGAACCACCACCATCAGCACCCCTTCTGGCTTCATCACCACCTGCATTAAAACCAGATGAGCCATTACCGCCACCACCTGTGAGGGTTCCTCCTGTTCCTGCAGGGCTAAATGTAGAATTTCCACCACTAGAACCACTAGTAGCACCATTTCCACCAGATCCACCAGAGCCAATAGTGACTGTTGCTGATGCACCTATCTCTGTTGCTGAATAAATTTTAATAGCTGTTCCACCTGCTCCACCACCACCAGATGCTAAAGAACAAGAGGTATCATCTCCGTCTGTACCTCCTGCACCTCCACCACCACCAGTGCAATAAACTTCGCAAAATGCCATTCCTGTTGTTGGTGTGTAAGTTCCAGATGAAGTAAAAGTTTGATAATTTATATTTGTTAATCCGTTTGCAGTAATGTCAGCTAACTTAGAAGTAGCAATACTTCCCGCTAACATATCGTTAGTAACAGAACCGACTGCGGGTGTCTTTGTGCCGACTGTTCTTCCTAAAAATAATACCCAACAGCTATCACTAGCAGAGATAGTTCCCCCTAGTGTTAATGATGTGCCTGATACAGTATAGGTAGATACATTCTGCCTAACATTATTGACAAAGACAGCCAAACTTTCTTCATCGCTGACCGAATAATCTAAAGTATAATTAGCTCCCCCATTTCCAGTAATCTGTTGGGAAGCAATACTTAGATAAGTATCTGTAGGTTGTACTCCAATATATGCCATTTATAATTCCTTTAAGTTGAGATGCTATCAACATAGCTAATTAATACATCAACAGCAGAGGCAGTATCTGCGTAAACTTTTAAAACATCGCCTGACTGCATTACAATCTTTGATCCCGAGTCAATTAATTCTAATGAACCACCAAAAGCAATAGGTGCATCTTTAATTACATAAAAATCTGTACCACCAGAACTAATTAAAACAGTAACATTAACTGCTGTAGTATATTTATTTACACATCGAATAGAGATCAAAGCATCATCGGAATTTGAAGTAACCAAAGTTGTTGGTGATCCTGATGCGTTTGAGACCGATGAGCTATAACTTCTTTCAAAATCTTGAGCCATTGTTTCTCCTTATAAAGCTATTGCCATCGCTACAGCGAAACCAGCTCCAGCTTTAGCATCAATTTGAGTTTGTATGTTTGATGTAGCACCATTGAGATAACCAAACTCGGTGTTATCGACAGTGCCTGAACCTATCTTGGTAGCATTAATACTATTAACAGCTAAAGATATAGTTCCACTTGATGTCACTGGCGAACCAGTAATTGTAAATTCAGAACTACCACTATCTGCAACAGCTACCGAAGTTACTGTTCCTGTATTGGCTGGTTCGATAATTGTAAAAGTAATATTACTTGATCCTAAAGTTGCGTCAGTGTCAGTAGTACATAAATAGATTGTATCTCCATTGGTCGTACCTTCTTGAACAACAACAATCTGACCAGCTAATTCTGCTATTGTATCATAGTCAGTATTTCGAGTAGCAGTACCACTAACCACCACATCATAAATACCATTCTCACTAGCATCTGATTGGTTTTTAACTAAAACCTTGTTTCCTGTAACAAGAGTAATACCATCAATCGTGTCGCCATTTTGTAGGTCAGCAGTAAGATCAACATTTGTAGTTGTTGCTACTCTTGTAATAATTCTTGTTTTTAATCCAGCGACTAAGTTATCGACATAAGTCTTAGTAGCGACATCAGATCCAGCACTTGGTGAACCCATGCCTGTAACAGAACCACCGGTGATTGCCACACTACTCGCATTTTGTGTAGCCATTGTACCTAATCCAAGATTAGTTCTTGCTGTTGAGGCAGTGGTAATGTCTGATAAGTTATTAGAAGCTGTTAGTTTAGTATCAATTTGTGTTTGAATAGCAGAAGTGACTCCATTTAAATATCCAAACTCTGTATTAGAAATAGATCCATCGTGAATTTTAGTAGCATCAATCGTACCAGCTAATTGTGAATTACTTATTGTTCCTGTTAAGGCACTTGCTGGGTAGCTAGTAGCATCTTGTAAGTCAAAAGCTGGGGTTAAATCACTACCCCCTAAAGAGAGAGTTACACCACCATAATTAACAGTAGAGTTAGTGAGGGAACTATTACCAATATTAGATAAAGTGTTCGATGCACCACTAATGGTTTTATTAGTTAGTGTTTGTGTACCTGAGTTGGTTGTAACTGTAGAGTCAATCGCAACTGTTAATGTGTTTGTTGCACCTGATGTATCAATACCAGTTCCACCAGCAATCGTTAAAGTTTCACTATCTAAGTCAATAGATAACGCACCCCCACTATCACCTTGAAAATCTAAATCTTGAGCAGTTAATTGGGCATCAACATAAGCCTTAATTGATTGTTGTGAAGCAACAGCAGTCGCACTATCGGAAGCCATGTCATCTTCATCTTTAAAGGCAGTACCAGAGATAGCTGTGTTAAGGACAGGGCTAGTTAAAGTTTTATTAGTTAAAGTTTCAGTGCCAGTTAATGTTGCGAAATCATTATCTGTTAAAGCAGTATTAAATTGAGCAGTAGTTCCTGTTAAGGTGTTATTAGTAAGGTCAATAGATTTATTAGTTAAGGTAACTGTTCCACTATCGACATAGGCTTTAACTGATTGTTGAGAGGGTGGTAAGATAGCTGAATCACTTACCATGTTATCTTCGTCAACAACAGGAATAGATGGGTTACTATAAGTAGAACCTACATAAACATCAACTGTGATATCACCTGAATTAATTGTACCACTATCTAATGTAAAAGTTATTGTTGTATTAGGTGATGAATAAGAACTGGTAGTAATTTTGCCATAAATAGTTCCTGTTGTACTTCCTACAATTTTAACTCTTCTACCAACATGGTGTGTTGAGGAAATGTCTGATGCAACTGTTACGCTAGTTGCTGACGCTCTTGTAAATGTTGTAGTTTGATCGCCGTCACCAAGTATAAACCATTCTTTATCATTCCAAGAAGTTCTAGCATCTTTTAATTGTTCTCTTATTGCGTTATTAACATTTGAGGGACTCATGCCCTCTGCAACACTAATACTATTAATAGTAGTATTGCTATTTGCAGTGGTGCTATAATTAGATGTTGTCATTATTGATTCCCTCTATTTAGTAATCCTGTTTGTATTTGTTGCATTGTGTTTCTAGTTGGATCTGTTAACAAACCAGCAGTTGAGGCAACTGATTTATCACCCATAAATCTTGGAATTTGTGCAATTCCTCTAGCGAGAGGTCTTGTAATTCCACTATATAAAATATTAGAAGCAAGAGATGCTGGTAAAAATCTTAAAGCGGTGGAAGGATCTGAAGCCACATTAGCCGAAACCAATCTTGATGCTGTTCCTGAGTCTGCCACAGTTGATCCTAATACTCTGTTAGCTAAGTCACCTGTTTCTTTTAAAATACCAGTTCCTCTAGCAGTAAATCTTTTGTTTAAAGAAAGATCGTTTTGTTTTAGTGCGTTTAAAAATTGTCTTGTATTAAAAATACCTTGATTGCTGTTAGCCATTGAAACAGCTTTACTAATAATACCTAATCCTGCTCTAGCTGTATCAAGTTGTTTTAATGCTGAGTCAGGGTTGTATTTTAATAAAATATCATCGGCTATTTTTTTTGCATTATCTATTCCTTTTGCGTATAAAACCTCAGGGCCTTTTCCTCTTTTATAAGAACTAGAAAGTTCTTTTATACCTAGTTGCAAGTTTTTAAAGTTTCTACCTGTAATGATGTTATCTTCAATTAATGAGTCAACAAGTTTGCTTATTGATGAAATAATATCTTTTTTAGCTTTGCCTGATATTTGTTTGTCTGAAAGAATAGCTTTTGATAAAGATGTTTTTAAATCAATAATTGCATCTCCACCTAAATTAACATCGTCTAAAACTTGATCGTATAATTTGTTTACAAAGTCATCAGCTTCTTGATACATTTGAGTTCCTTTAACATTTTTAGGAACTAATTTATTAAATTGTTTTATAGATATGTTACCTGTAATGGGTTCAATCGCTTCTTTTATAACCGCTCTATTGAAATCAACTAAAGAGTTTACTTTGGCATAACTTAATGGCGAACCAACACCAATCACAGAAGTTGAACTTTCTTCTAATCCTTTTATAAAATCACCACCAATGTTTTTATCACCACCAAATGCTTGACCATGTGTGAGTTTAACTCCCTTTTTCATTAAGGCATCTGCATCAGCAGTTGTTTTAGGAAACAATTTTGCTGAAACACCACTTAACACACCACCTAATGAACCACCAATAGCTGTATTGATTAATCTATCTTTTAAGTCTTCGCCTTGACCTGCACCATAAGCACCACCTAGTATTGCACCACCTTTTACAGCACCTCTAACGCCTAAATTCGCTAATCCAGCACCGCCAAGAATAGAAGAAGGGATAGACCCAACGATCTCAGATCCATAAGCTAAATAAGGGTTTGTTTTTCTAAACTGTTCTAATTTATCTCTTGAAGTTTGAAGTTCTTCATCATAAGAGGTGTTGTTTTTTTTACTTTTATATAATGCCTCTATTTCATCACCAGTAGCAAAACTAGCACCTTGCCCGCCTGCTCTTGTCATTCCTTCAGCTATGCTGATATCATATTTTTTATCGTCTGGTTTTTTTTGAGAATTAAAATATGTTTTTAGTTCGTCTATTTTGCTCTGTCTATCTTTTGCCATACTGTTACTTTCTTAACTCTAGTTCTTGGACAATGCTGTTGAATGTGGGGTCGTCAATATCTTTGTTTTCCATAAATGTTAAAAGATCGTCTGTGCTATATGCACTAGCATTAAACTGACCCATTTGTGATGTAATTAATGGATCAAAAAATGATAACTGTTTATCAGTTAATGGGTTCTTTGACTTTGTTTTGAAACCCATTGATTTGTATTCTGAATTTACATTTGCATTATAGAAATCAACTTGGGTTGAATAAGATTTATATGTATCTCTTAATAATTGTGAAATAGCCTGTCTTACTCTTTGTGGGCTTTGGAAAGCAGTAACATCTCCACCAAGATAAGCTAATACTCTTAGTGCGTCCTGCTCTGTTAATACACCACCGCCTACTACTTGCTGTCTTGAAGCACCTAGTAGTCCTTGTAGTTCACCTTTAGAAGCTAATAAATTTAGTTCGTCTTGATCTAATTCACCGCCCAATGCTATTTTAAACATAGAAGTTACACCATCTGCAAGTCGTTCAATACCAACATTAGTGTCACCTATTTTTTGTAAATAGTCCGCATACTTAATCATTGATGTTTCTGCTTGGTCTATTTCTCCCGCTAATTTTTGAAAACTTTCACCGCTTAATATTCCAAAAGTTTGTTGGCCCATAGTTCTATAAGAAAAATCATTTCCAAATACTTCTTGGAAATCTTTTTCATAAACTCTTCCTTTAGGGGTGTTTACATAAGTTTGGCCACCAGATGAAAATAAAGAATAATTATTACCATCAGATGTTTGTAACTGCCCTCTAAACACAGGCTCATTTGCTAGCTTAGTTTTTTCTCTATCTAACTGATTTTTTCTAGCATTGGCGTAGGCAGTACCAATGTTTTGATTAATAGAAGAAGGTTCACCAACTTTAGGGCCTGATGCTTTTGCCCATTCTGCAAAGAAGTCTCTACCAAATTCACTGGTTGCAAAGTTTTCAAGTTTTTTCATAAACAAACTGGTAGGAGTAACTTCTGTTTTAGAGTCTGTTAATACTCCTTCTTCTTGTGGATTATTACTAGAAGGTGCATTAACACTTGATGTGCTACTTGATGCTTGTTGATTATTACTTACTATGCTTTGATTGTTGTTTTGAGTATTTTGGTTGGCGTTAGTATTTTGATTAGCGTTAGTATTTTGATTAGCGTTAGTGTTTTGATTAGCGTTAGTGTTTTGAGTATTGTTAGAAGCCACAGTGTTATTGTTGGTAAACATGTCATAAGTAAATCCTGTAGCTGGAGTTGTTGGTTTATTTACATTTAATAAACCTGCTGAAGATTGATCTTTAAGTTGTTCATTATTTAATAACCCGCCTTGATTATTGTAGCTTGGAAAATTATAAGAATTTGCATTTGCGTTTATTTTAGCAATTTCGGCATCTTCGTTTTTGTTTAATGTGGGGACAACAACATCTGATAATGCTTTAGCTGTATTTGTAGTAAAATTACTTATATTTTGAAATATATCACCACCAGTAATATTTGTCTCTTGACTTGGATCAACGACATTTGGTGAAACAGTTCCATAGCCAAAATATTCTGCTGTCTTATCAATAGCGGGGTTAATTATATTTTTAGTGGTATAATCGTAAGCAGGATTAAAAATTTTGTTTTTAAAAAATCTTGTTATTTTTCCAACATCTTGTGCAAAAGGTGATTTTTGAAAACCGACATCTTCGGCATACATAGATGGTGGTAGTGTATTAGGATATTTTCTATATTGAGGATATTCGTTTTGTATGTTGCTATTTAATAAACCTAAATTCATTATAATACTCCTAGTAATCCGCCACCAATCGCACCATAAATAGAAGGAAGTCCTAAGTCTTTAGCAAGGCCAATACCTTGTCCTGCACCTGATAATAAACCACCCACTCTATCTCTATAAACAGGCGATGTTTCTATAGTTGTTGAAGGAACATTCGATCCTAAAGCACCTAAATATTCGCTTAATTTGATGTAAGGTTTTTGTTGCTCAAAGTCATATCTACCAATCGCATCTTCTAATTTTGCTTGTTGTAATGCTTCTTTGTCAGCACCTACTTGAGCCAATTTTGTAATATCATTATAATCCGCTTCAGCTAATGAAGGTGCTTGAGCAATAGATTGGGCCATGATGTCTCTTTCTCTATTGTATTGATCGCCATAAAAATCATTAGCAAGAACACCTAATTCTCTAGCTAAAGTTTCTTGGTTAGCTGAACTACCCAATCTTCCTGCTTTACTAAATTGAGATTGTACTTGTGAAGTCACATCGCCAGCCATTTGATTATAAACTGCTTGAGCGTAAGGATTAGAAGTAGGCGATAAATAGTTACCTTGTAATGTATTACCTAAAACTGTTTGTGCTTGTCCTAATAGTGGGTTTCCTTGTGTTGCCCTTGTTGTTGTTAAGTCTAATGCTGTTTGTGTTTCAGGTGAAAAATCAACATAGGTAGCATTAGGAAAAAAATTAGGCAAATCTGACTGAAATAAATCTTGGCTATAGTCTATAGCTTCAGTTAGATAGGGTTTGATAAAATCACTAGGCTCATTTTGAGTCGTAGTTGTTACATTAGATGGGTTACTTCCTTTTGACATGTTATATTTCCTTATTTAGTAAGTATGCTTTAACTTTAAATCCTTTCAATTTTCTTACCCAGCCTTTACGGCCCGCAACTTCAAGGTGGGTACAATTTTCTTTTTTTGCAAATTTCTCTATAATGATTTGTATTCTTTCTAGCCAGTTTTCTAAATTAGTCCCCCCTGCTAGAAAATATCGTAAAACTTTCGATTGGGGATATTGTGCTATTTCTGTAACGACAGCACACTCGACAGAATTATTATTCCAACTAATAAAAAGTTGCATACGATCATTCACAAGCCCTGAAAGTATGTCGTTAATTGTATATGTTTCGTCTAGTGCTTTACTTAATAAAGGAGCTACTTGACTCCATATAAAATCAACATCTTCACAAGGAACTCTAGTAACAACATTATCCAATGACACAATAGGAGAATGTTTGATCGGTGTTTGCTGAACTTGCATGATTTAATGTTGCACTTCCATTACCTGTTGCTGACACATATAAACTACTAGAAGCTGTGCTTGCATTAGCAGTTGTTGGCATAAATAAAACTACTGAATTACCGCCTATTCTTGCATCAGTTAAAGTTGTTGTTGTATTACTAGCGGTTAAAGTAACTGTACCTGTACTATTCAATTTACCATTGATTGTGTTGTTCAATGATGTTGAAACTAATCTTAAATGTTGCCCAGTATTAGGCATTGACAATGGTACAAGAGGAAACTGATTATCAGCCATTATCTTTTACCTTCAGGTCTTGCCTCTATATCTACTCCACTTAAAGTATCAAAATTACCATCAACATTAACTCTTAGTCGATGATATCTACCTGTAGAGCGTAAAGGGCAATCCCCACTATCTCTAACAGTGACCGCAGTTCCAATAGTTGTACTATCAATTTGTGATGAACGAGTAATCGGTGTAACTGTAACAGTAGTGTTTTCACCATCTGCATCAACGATTGGCCTACAATTAATAATTGTTGATCTTTTGCCGTCTGATCCTTCAAACTCTGTAGTATCTATTGTTGCTGATAAACTTGATGATAAAAATTTACCAAACTTGTTATCAGAGTTAAAACCTGCTAGACCTATGATTCCTTCACCATAATAGTATGAGTCTAATGATCTAGGTAAACTGTCTAAGTCACCTAAAACATCAAGACTCTCTAATGTGGTAAATGCTTCTTGTGAAGCACTTGCTATAAACTGTAAATCTTGTCCTGATCCTGTTGACCATTTATCTACGGAATAGTTGTAGATTAAAAGTTTGTTATTAGTTGTTCCTGTAGCACCTGATCCTCGATAAGACCAAACAACAATACTGTTGTTGGGGTCAATCGCACAAGTAATTCCGTCTAGGTTAGAAGAAAGATCATTGAAAAAGTAATTATCAATTCTTGCGTTTCCTATCGGTGTTAAATCTTGACCACCTGTTAGTTTATAAAAACCATCTTGGGCTAAGAAGAAGATCATATTACCATAAGAGGCAACTGACTTAGGTGCAAAGGCCCCGATATTATCAGCTATTTTATCAAACTGAAAAATTAAAGGCACACCTGCGTAAGTCATTCGATAAATAGCTTTTTCCATAAAGACTATTCCTGAAGACTCACCGCCTACAATAGCTTGGATATTACCATGCGAGCCAACAATGTCTTGATAACCTGACTGTGTGGTTTGGCTAGGAGTCCATTGACTACTATTATTAATCCCTGACCACTTTACTCTTTGGTTATATGTTGTTCCACTTTCTTCTGTATATCCTACAACTACAAAATCTCTAACAACTGCTATATATTTTGCTTTTAATGAAACTAAATCACTAAAAGCACTATCAACGCCCTCTTCAAACTTTTGAATATTATCTGCAAAATTAGTGCCGATAATATTAGAACCAAATTGAGTAAAGGCCCAAAAGTCTCTAGCATTTTCTGTAGTAGAATTAGTATATCCACCTGCTTTGCTTATATCTTGGAACACTAAAGAAGAGTCCATTTGATATAGTTTAGTAGCATCGCCTGCATAGTTGGTAGAACCACTAGCACCAAAACTTGTAAATAAACCAACAGCACTGCCAGATAATCCAGTGCTACTTAAAGCCTGAAATCCAGCTAAACTTCTATATCCTTTTTTTAAAGGAATTACATTATCTACAACTAACGCACCTGTGTTTTGAAAAGCAGGTAAGTCGGCTTGTAAATCACCAAACTCAATCATTTACGCCACCTGTGTTGTGGACATCTGTAATGGTGATGTTGTTGTAGATCCTCTTCTTGATGCCTCGTTGGCTTGAGCAAGAGCCTCTTTGTAAAGGGTTGCCCATGTGTTTAATCTTTCATCTTGCATTAAAAAAGGAGCAGATTCCGCTAACGCACCATACAAATATAAATCAGGATAGTTAGTCAATATATCGTTTGATGTATTGCTGTCGGATAAAGCAGTAATTTTTTTATAATAATCTATTTGTAATGTCTTTGCTGAGTCAGGAGTAACGCCTAATAAAACTTTTGTACCAACAATAGTAAAATATGTAGGAAGCCCAGCAGTTTGACTTGTGTTATATTTGTTATAAAAATCTGCATTAGACATAAATCGTAATGTTCTATAAGGATTGCTTTGATAAATAATAGCTGTAGCTTCTATAAATCCTGTAGGTAAAGAATAACTTTGTGTACCTGAAACAGTAGTTATAGATGTATCTGTAGTAATTAATTCTCTTACTCTTAATTCTCTATTTAATCTAGTCTCGGTAAGTTGTATAAAATCTGCTAAATAAGCAGTCAAATCACTTCTATTGAGATAGTTTGCAATAGTAGTTTTGAGATTAGAGTAAGTGTCTAAAGCCATTATAAATTACCTGTATAAATCCTAAAATGTTTATTATCAGAGTCGTTTAACCATCTAAAAAAAGCTGGTTTGTCTAATACTTTTCCTGCGTAAGATAATATTCCCTTTTTTGCTAATTGATGAACTATGATATTAGGCAGTCTTGCTACTCTATATCCTTTTTCATTTTGTAGTAATTTAGATTTATAAGCACCTTCTATTTGTGCTAATTTATTGGCATCTAATATTTCTTTTATTGTTGATTCATCTTGATAGTTTTCGATGTGAAATTTATTTTCACCCTCATCAACAACTAAATTAGTTTTAACTGAAGACTCATCATTAGCGTCATTCAGAGAATATTTTTTTGTCATTTATTTTATTGCTTTGGCAATCATCATGTCAATACTGTCTTTAACAGATAAACCTTGATTACCAGAAATCTTTAACATGGGATCATATTTACGATCACCCATAGATGTTTTCATAGATTGTTTTTTTGATGATCCTTTAGAAACCATAGGTTCTGCTTTCTTTGATCCATCAACAACTTTATACAATCCTGAAGAATGTTTTTTGTTTTTAAAAATCATAGTTACTCCTCTTGTAAATAAAAAAGGGGGTGCATTAAAAACACCCCCTAGTCCTAGACTACAAATAATTATGCAGTTAGGTTAAATATACCATAGTTAGCTTCAGGTGCTTTTGCGACTAGAGTCCATTCTGCTAAGAGTAGTTTCTTATCAGAGTCACCAGTTTTTGCTAAATCAGTAGTTGCAAAAGGTCTTAGGAAATCCACTGACCACATATCCATTTGAAGAATATCAACTCTGTTTGCGTTTTGGAAACGATCAGGTACAAAAGCCACCTCGCCAAAATCACTAACATAGATGTCTGTCGTTCCAACTGATACACGATCTGAAGCATCTTTGTACTTAGTTGCTACACCAGCAAATGCAGAAGCAAGCTGTTTGTGTGATGCTGTCATTAAAACAGTATCGGGTTCACCGCCATTTTCAAAAGCCTTTAAAAGACCAGCTTTTAATAGAGCCTCTGTGTATGTTCTGTTTGTACCACCAGCGATTGCAGTTACACCTGTTCCAGCAGGAGTTGCCGAAGGTGTACCATTAGTTGAAGCATTAGATGCTCCACCATACCATGTGCCTACAGACGCAGATTTTCTAGCAGTTGATGCGTTACCAGCTACTTTAGCTTGTTCAACACCTACCATAGCATTTTCCATATCACGCTTGATTTCTTTACCCATTTTAGCTAATTGATAAGCCATTTGAGTACCCATACCAGCGTTAGATACACTATCGTCTGTACCTGAAATGGTTACTGCTTTTGCAGAAATTTGAGTGTAGTTAGTTAGTCTTGTTGTTGCACTACGAGAATCGCCACTATAGTCATCACCCTCAACTTGAGCATTTACTGCTACTGCTGATAGTGAGTCTGTTTGCCATTCGTGAAGTGTATTTGTTGCTGTACCTTTTGATGCGTTTGCCATAAAAGGAGTTTCAGTAGGTGAAATATTATAGATTACATCAGCTAAATCTTCTCTAATGGAATTAACGCCATCATAGGTATCAAAAGTATTGGTTGGTTGTGCCATTACTTATTCCTTTCTTTGATGTTATTAACGAGAATACATCTCTTGAAGAATAGAGACTGCATCATTGAGCCTTCCTGTTCTTCTTAGAGTTGCTTTTTTAGAGTTAATACGCTTGACATTATCATTGTCTGAATGTGCTTTAGAACTTGATGAACCTACGATCTTAGAAACTTTGGTTACTTTTTTATTATTTACATTTGCTTTTCTTAACTTATCGTAACGATAAGCATTAGCCAACATCATAACCGCTCTGTGATCTACTAACATAGAAATTTCTGAATCTGTATAGCCAATATCTTTAGCATATTGAACTAAATTTTTAACAAATTCAGGGCCTTTTTCTTTATCAGCATAGATAGGAAGTTTTTCTTCAAGAAGTTTTCTCTGTTCACTAATATAAGATTGATACTGTTGATCGTTCTCTTTTTGTTTTTCAGAAAATATTCTTGATTGCTCGACTCTTGCCTGTTCTAACAGTTCTTTTCTACGATCTTGTTCTGCTTTATAACGAACATATTCCGCAGGATCTTCATTGTAGAGTCTATCCATATCTACTTGAGGTTCGCTTGCTCTTAATTGCTCAGCAAAAATTTGAAGCTGTCTCTCGTATTGATCTCTCTTGATCTTCGCCTCTTCGCTCTGCCTAGTTAATTGATTTTTTAGTTCACTAACATTCTTTCTGTCTTCAGAAAGTTCTTTGGTTTTGCGAGTGTAATCGCTTTGGCGAGAATAGCCCTTCATGAGTTCGTCAAGGGTGACTTCAATGTCCTGTCCATCGACAGTAACTTTGTATAGTTCCTGATTGTTCTCTGAGGTTATTTCTTCGTCAATTTGATCGTAAAGTTCTGGATCTTCAAAAGTGTCATCGGTGTTCTTTTCAGAATCGCTTACTTCTTTTGTTGATTCATTACTTGCAACTTCCTGATTCTTAGAGGCATCTAAGTTTAGTAAGTTCTTCAGGTCGTTGACAGCCTCTTCTGTTCTATTATAAGGCTTGGGCATTGGTGCAACAGAGTCAGTTTGTTGTTCTGTTGCAGAGTCCATTACTGGTTGTTCTGCCATTAAATACTCCTATTTTTTTATGATTTTACCAGTCTCCATGACTGATTTTATTTGCATCACAACGAGATTGAGTACCCTATTAAATTTATAGGCATTTTCTCTTCGTTCTGAATCTTGCACATCTGAATTTATAAAGTCGTTATAAATCTCTGATGAAATTTTGTTTATAGCTTCAATAAAAATTGGATTTTCTAAAATTCTTTTTGCTTCTTCGCTTCTTTTTTGTTCGTTATCTGCCACGAGTAAAACCACCTAACGATGTACTAAATCCACTTGTACCTGTATTAGCAATATTTCTAGCTATGTTCTTTGCAACAGCAGATTGATAAGCAACATTGTTTCTAGTTCCGTCAGCATTTCGTAATGGTGTCCCAGTAACAGTTGCACCTGAATTGTCTTGAGCAATCGGGCTTCCTTGTGTTTTTCCTCTTTCCTCTTCTGCTTTTTGCATGCTAGCTAATAAATCATTAACGGAAGCAGTTCCTTGATTTGATGTAACAGGAAGATTGCCGACTCTGTTTAAATATGTTTGTGGGCCGTAAACTCTAAACCTACTATCGCCCATCATTTCGCCAAAACTAAATGGGTTAGTTGTCTGACCTAAGATAGTATCAACAGCAGTGTTAAATCTATTTTGTCTTTTAGCTGGGCCACCAAATAAAGAATCTACTCCACTAGCCAGCATGTTTAATATAGGAGAGGGAATTCCTAAATTAAAATTACCTTTAAAGTCATAATACTTGTCGCCATTTACTGAAGCATTTGACATACTTTCATTAAAATATTTTTGTAATTCGTTACTTGCACCAAAAGGCTGTGTCACATCTTTTGCCATTGTATCGAATACAGAATTACCAGTTGCTTCTGCACCACCACCATTATTATTATTGTTAGCATTATTATTATTGTTAGAAGGTGTTTCGATTAACTTACAAGACTGAGTAACAGTATCGTAATAATAACCATTAGCGTTATCGCATTGTGGAGTTCCATTCTCATCAGTGGTAGGGGGAACAAACGCAGGTTTAGGAGAGGCATCAGTGTCGTTGGCATAAAAACCAGCAGGTGAGTAAGGATTTCTAAAAACATTATTAGCGTTCATATCCGCTTGTTGAGGATAGTTATAATTAGTTAGATATTTGTTAATGATATCTTGTGCTTTTGAACTTTGTAAAAATGCCATTAGTTAATACCTTCCTTTAAAATCTGTGTGGCTAATTTTTCTTTTTGAATTTGATTACCTTCGTTTTGTTTTAATATTTCAGTTGCTAATTTTTGCTGATCTAATTCTAGTTTTTGTTTTTTAAAACTTTCTTCCGATTGTTGTCTTCTAGCTTTTAATTGTAAATCTGCTTTTTCTTTTGCCTGTTTTAACTGTAATTCTTTTTGTGCCAAAACTACTAATGGATCAGGTTGTGGTGGTTTTGGTTTAGGGGGTGGGTTATTAGAGGGGTTGTTAAAGAACTGACTAGCATCTTTGTAACCAGCGTTCTCTAGGTACTTCTCTAGGGTGTTATAAATCTTTTGAGGATCAACAATACCCATACCCCCTGCTTGAATTAATTTCTCTTGGACGCCCAAAACTCTACCTAATACTTCTAGTCTTTGATCTTGAGAGCCAGTTCCTAATCCTACTTGAACTGTTGCATTGTAACGATCATTCCATTCTCTAGGATTCATAGGAACAAAAGTATTTCGTAATCTAATAATTCTTTCTTTATCTTGGTATTTACAAATTAAAGTTAAAATACCTTGAAACATTCTCTTAACACCTTCTGAAAAGTTTCTTGCATAAAGCTCAATTCTTTGTGTTGATGCGTTCATCATCACATTAGCACTTGTTGCAGTTGTATGAGATTTATTAATGACATCACTGTCTAATCCCATTTGAACTTTAGAGACTCCAGAGCGTGTTTCTCTAATTGAATCTACTTTTTCAATCATCGCTAATCCCTCTTGCATAAAGTTGGGGGACTGTAGAGGAGTGACAGCATTAGGGGACTTCACTCTTACAATCCCGCCAGCCCTAGAGGTAAGGAGATCATCAATGTTTGCCTGTCCGTCCACAACAACAGTTCGTGCATTGTTCTGAAGGTAGGCGTTGTTAAGAATTTGCCTTAAAAGAGTTGTTTTGATTTCTTGTACATCACCAATTAGGTCGTACATTGATAAACCAAAGAAACGATGAGGCATCGGAATAGCCGTAACCATCGCAAAAGGAATTTCTTCAATAGGTTCGTTCTCTAGTATGTAATAAGAGTCAGATCCATGTCCACCTACTACAACATGACGAAGTTCAGCGATTCCATCACCATCAAAATCACATCGCATGTAGCAATCAGTAATACAAACAATCGTTAGAAGAGGGTCAACATTTTGATATTCTTGTGATAAAGAACTATCATCATAACTTCTACGAGTAACTGCTTCGGTGTTGTAAATCTCTTCATCAGCTAAAGGTAATTCATTAACTGTTTTCTTATCAAATCCCATATCTATTAATTCAGATCGGGTTTTAAAAACTCTTTGTGCTATAAAATTACAATCATCAAGGGAAGTCGCAGTACGAGAAACTAAAATACTTTCAGGGGGTACATTCTCAATCTTAATTCTACCAATATCTTTGACTCTTTTAACAGTGACATCGTACTTTGTTTCACCAAGACCTAATTCCTCTAAGCTAATATCAGGGTTGCCATCTTCTACTTCGACAATTTCTACTTCAGGGTCAGTTAATAATGATTGATATTCTGCTTCGGTTAAATTTTTATAAGACTCTTGTTTCTGTTCTTTTGATGTCTTCCAGTAGTATTTTACAAAACCATTTTTGGAGATCAAAGCATCTTTGAACATTGTATGTAAAATAGAATAACCATTGTTATCCTTCATAAAGATATGATTGATATAATCAGATGCTTGATCTGCAAAAGCTACATCTTCAGGCCCTTGAGGCTCGAAGCGAACAATGCTTTCACCTTGTGTGAAAATTCTCATCATCGAAGGCAATACACTTTCGACTACCTCTAACATATCTTGAGAGCGTACCTGTGACTGTCCCTCTACTTCATTTCCTAATGGTTCACCTAAATAATATTTGAGGGCTTGCCTTCTTTGTTGTGTTAAATCACCACCATAATATCCTAAAGAGTTTCTTATCTCTTGTGAGATCAGTGATTTTAATTTTTCTTTTGTAATCTTCATACTATAGCTAATTTTGGATAATTAATTTTAACTCCCCAATTCTGAGATTCTTGTAATCCCACACAGAGATAACGAAATGCGTCTGCACTGTGCGAAGTCCAATCGTGTAAGGGCCTATTCTTTTGTTCGCCTTTGTCTGTTGTGGCCCAACGATATTGTCGTAGAGCGTCTAAACCTTCTTTTGTTTTTTCGTAATCAAACCAACAACGACTTAATGTCATTCTTGTTGCATTGATGCCGTCTTCTAAACTCATCTTAGGAACAATGCTTGTTCTTAATCCTAAAGACTGTGCTATCTCTAATCGAGACTTACCAGTGCCGATTTCTCTGACATTAGCATCATGAGGTAGATAGTGTGTTCCATAAGTATATCCTCGCTCATCAAGAACTGAGGCGTAATATTCTAAAGACTCCCCTGAGTCTTCAAAATAATCAATCAAATGAATGGCTGATCCTTTTTGCTGACAAAACCAAATAGCAGTCTTATCTCGCATACCTAAGTCCCAAAAAGTATCTACTTTTAAGGTAGAGTCATAAGGAACTTTTGTAATCCTATCTTCTTTGTCCGCTTTGGATAAAGACATAGCGTAAATAGAGCCAATCGCAGAACTTTCAAAGCTACATTCATATTCTGCCTCGTATATTTCAGGGGGCATCAACTTTTTAGCTTCATCTAGTTCTTCTTGGTCAACAACACCAGTTTCACTAGCTTTAAATATCTCTGCATACCAATTCTCATCTTGCCTTCCATGATTATAGAGTTCAAAGAAAGAATTATGGCCTGCTGGAGTTCCAATCGCTATCATAAAGCCCTTACGATCTGATAAAGCAGGACGAATAACTTCTGTCCACATCTTCGGTGGCATTTGTGCTACTTCATCAAGAACTACTCCGTCAATGTATAGTCCTTTTAAGGTATTAGGGCGTTCACAGCCTAATAATTGTATTCTTCCGCCATTAGGAAGATCGGCCCTTAACTCTGTTTCGTGATATTCCATTTGGGGTAAAACAGAGGTATAATGCTTTAGGTAATCCCAAGCTATTCTTTTCGCCATACTGTATGTCGGTGCGATATAATAATAGCGAGGTCTAGGAAGTTTATTTTGTAGGCACTTCTTAATAATCTCGTTGACTGTTAAAACAGTCTTTCCAAATCGTCTGTGGCAAACTAAAACATTAAATCTTTTTATGTTTTTGTGTATTTGTTTTTGTAATGGTCGGGGTTTATAGGGTATTGTAATTTTCATTAAGCATCTTTCTTTTCCCCCCGATAGATGTCTTGAATACGAGCCACAATCTTGTCAGAAACAACACCTTTGCCCGAATGTTGTGTAATTGGAGTCTTCTCGTTGATTTCTTTTACAAAAAGAGCAAATACATCAATTTTAGATTTAGATTTTTTTGTTTTTTTCATTTGAATAATGGTCTCCGCATAAGAAATAGTATTGTCTAAATGCGTCTTTCGGCTGAATGGCGAAAGTTCCCCAAGCATCACAATACAAACAAATCTTTTTTTGCATTTGTTCTTTTCTATCCCAGTTTAATATGGTTAATTCACTATGTAATTTACCTTCAGGGATATCTTTTTTGTTCAAAGTAAAGTCAATCATGCTATAAATCAGATATGCTGATGTAGTTCAGTGGTAGAACGCTATCTTGGTAAGATAGAGGTCGGAAGTTCGATTCTTCTCATCAGCACCAAAAAGCCCATGAGAAAACTGTACTGGGTTGAAATCACTCCTAATAATAATATTAAGATACCAAAGGGGGTGCTTAACATATATCAGGCTATTATTAATCAATAATTAGCCCAATTTAGAGCCAACAACTGCAAACTGTGTGATTATTGTTGATTTATAAGGCTTTTTAATGATTTTGTACTAATTTTGTTCTATTATTGGTAGAATAATCAAACTTTATAGCGGTTTCTTATAAAGATTCTGCCCCTTTTTATTAATTTTCTTCTTATAAGGGTTTCTGTGTAAGTTATGAGCGTTTTTATAATTAAATAAATAATCTCAACACTTTTCAAAACAAAATTTATTAATCTAAATACATTTCTATTAATAAACTCATCATATTTCTTTAAAAGATCTATAAATTTAATCATTTATCCCAATCAATTTTGAATGATTGGTTCTCAATGTTTCCTATAGTCATTTGTTGATGACTTCCATATTTCTTAGCATGTAGTTTTGATGCTAACCACTGTTTATTTTTAATGAGTGTTTCAACTGCCTTTACTTCAATAATATCTGCCTTCTTTGTCTTGGCTCTTTGTACTGTGTCTTGTGCTATGTGTTCTATCTCGCCAAGTGTATATTCTATTCCGTCTTCTTTCGCTTGGTCGTACTTCTCACGAAGATCTGCTTTATTTCGGAGCCATGTTCTCCATGTAGGCCAAGTAATACCCTCATCTATAACAGCAGTTCTAATTGATTGACCTGTGGCTAATCTTTCTAAAATAGATTCTACTATTTCCTTGTTATATTTTGTTGGCTGTCCCATTGTTTTTTTAGTGTAAAGTATCGTTTATAATTTCTTCCTCGAATTGTTTAGAGTGTTTAAAAGCGTCAATAAATGATTTGGCTTGGCTGTTGTTGTCAAAGTTATCAAATCGTAACATGACTACCGCTTGGCCCTCTTCATCAATTAAATATATAGTCGTCTTCAATTCCTTTGAGCCTTGCCAGTCTGTTGTAGAAAACTGAAAAGATTCTTTCAGATTGGCTTTTGTCTTCTTCTTTGATTTTGTCATGTAATTTTAAAATATAATCGGCCTCTAGTTCACACAGCCCGCAAATATAGTAAAAACTTGGTGATTTTAACCACAGTTTAGCCTCTTTAATTAGTCTTTTATCTTCTTGGTCTGGATTCGGGCTTGTTAGTCCTGTACTGTCTAATATGTTGCGTGTAAGAACATTAAGCCATAATTTTAATTCGGCTTTCATGGTTTGAAATTTGTTGAAATTTAGAGGGAATTATCGACTCTATTAAAATTTATATATTAACTAAATTAAAATCTAAATGGGAACTAATGGGAACAATTTTAGAACAGTACAAAAAAAAACGATCAAATAACCTTATTTTTCAATGAAAAAAAAAACTTGACAGATTCTTGGTAATTGTTTAAGTTTTAACCATAATGAACAAAATTAAGCAAATTAGTTCGTTTTGGATAAACAAGAAACCATTCAGAACAAAGATTTTCAAAATAGATCGAAAAACTTTAGAACAATTTTGGAACATTTTTTTTCTGTTTGGTTTCTTCTCTTATGGAGTAAAAAACAATGACACAAGAAAAAAGATGTTCTGAATTAGTTCAGGATATGTTTGACAGAACCGAGAAGGACTGGAAAGAAGCCCAAGAATATTTTGACACAGAAGAATATAAAAGGCCTATTAATGAAGAGTTCGCACCCTTCGAAAGTCTTTTTGATTATGTAAATCAAAATGCGTTATCTTGGGACTTTGTAGAGCGTGACACATTCAACGATCAGACAAGACCTTACTATCGATTACAGCTATCTTATGGCGGGCCTGCTGATGAGTTTCGCATTTATGTAGATAGCGAAATAACAAGCCCGTATTTATCAATAAATAATATTGAATATTGGTATTTGGATTGGTTTGACGGGGCAAGCGTTGAGGTTCCGATTGATTCAGTTTGTTATGATGTTTGCTCTTACTTCCTAGAAGGTGAAAGCCCACGCAGTCCCGTTGATTATTTATCAATCGAGCAATATAACGAACATTTAGAAGAGGGCTACCATGCATAATTATTTACATGGTTTAAACGGCCTTGATTTATTCGATCATGCCCTTTTGTTCATCACCTTTTATTTATGTATTAGGGAATTAATTAGAATCATTAATAGGCGGTAACATGTTCACCAATGAAGAAAAAACACTTCTAGCAAGAACCAACTATATACAAAAATCGCATATAGGAAAAACCAAGAAACAATTATTAAAAGAAAAAAATCAAATAGGCAGAGAAAGAAAGAGAATTTCAAAAATTCTTCCTGTTGATTATTTCACTAATAAGAATGAAGGGTAAATATAGCATGTTTAGATATGTAATAGCAGACGATAAACAATCAATAGACTTTAACAAAAGAATATTGAAAGCAATAAACACAAGAGAGAAACACCAAAAATTTAATATGTTTCTTGACCCTAAATTTTTTTACACATTCAGAAAGATAAGAGGTAATAAATGAATTTAATAGTTCAGGTTAAAAATGTATATGGGAATGAATTAGTTTATCCTATATGCGAAAAGGCTTTAAAACTTTGCCAACTTACAGGACAAAAAACTTTTAGCAAGTTTGCTATCAGTACCCTTAAAAGTCTTGGTTATCAATTCACACACAAAGAGATTGAGGTTTAAAGATGAATAAACAAATCAAAAACAGTCCTAATCATTATGAAGTATTTAGTCGTAATTTTGTGGAGCAATTAGTTAAAGATTTTATAAACAGAAATCAAATAGTAGCTTATGAAGGAAAACACAATAAAGGCGTATTTGAAGTTCATTTTTCAGTAAAAGAGGAAGGCCAACAATGAAAGATTATGAAATTGTTGAGTGTCTTAAATGTGATAATCGGTTTATTTCATACGATCATCAAGACGAGCATATAATTTGTAAACATTGTGATAATCAAGATAGACAAGAAACAATTTTTTTATCTTACGATCATTTTAATGATTGTTATTGTAATCAATGCGAACAAATAAAAATAGAGGTAAATAATAATGATTAGTTATGAGGAAGCTATGAAAGAATATTTAGATAATCTCAAAGAAGATGATTATGACTTTTATTGGAACGCTAGTGATAAAAAACTTATGAAAGATTTTTATTACTACTGTTCTATGTATGACGATTTAAAACACATTAAAAAAGAAAGCGAGGAATAAATGATTAATAAATACACCGAAAGATTTTTATATAATACAAAAATACTTGAGGGCGAAGAGGGTTTTATAAGATATCTGACAAATGAAGAAGAAGCCCTTAGACAATTAAACGGGCTTATTGAAAGCATAGCAACAGGTAATAATACTTATTCAATAGATATGTTTGTTGCTGATGTAAAACAAGCTATAGAAGAAAGCGAGGAATAAATGGCAAGTCACATACCAATAAATCATTTTAGCATTGAATCGTGGCACAATGAACTTATATCAAAGTGTCATTATTGGGTTGATAAACTCAGATATTCACCAAAAAGTTATAATCAAGTCGAGGTTTTAAACAGATCTATAAAATTATTACCTAGAGATTACGGGGATAAGCCCGAAGTTAAAAAGATATTTTCTTATAGGTCTAACATTAATAAAAAATTAGCCAAAGATGAATTTTTGCTTGTTAAAGACTGCATGATTGAAATTCATGTTTTGGATAATAACACGATAGACAATATTTATATTGTTGCATAGAAAGAGGTAAATAATGATAACTTATCACGACATAACTATAACAAGAACAGACATCAAAAAAGGTGAATTTAATCAAAAAAAGAATAAGTGGGTTGATTATAAAAAGCCTAAAATAGAAAATAAAACAGTCTTAAATAAAACTTGTGTTTATGGTTTAGAAGATTTGTTTATGTCTTTAAAATTTTTTGCAGAATCCAACGAAGATGCAGACAATTTACAAGTTACTTTTAACTTAAAAACTGAATATTGATTACTCCATACCCCAATATTCAATTAACTTATCAAGCCCCGCCCTATATTTATCCATTCTTTTGGAAGTGGCGGGGATATCATTAACTAAACAATCCCATAAAAGAGAGGCATATTCCTTACAATATCTTAGACAACGCATTAATTCTGTTTCTCTATCTACTTTGTTAAGATCAAATATGCCAAAACCTGAAGAACTTCTAGGAATACCCGCTAAATTTTCAAAATTCATAGTGCAAGACTTGTTTTTACCTGTAGCTTCAGCTAAAAAGTTAAGTTTTTGGCCTGCTAGGTATCTTAAAGCGTTCTTTTTTTCATCTCTACTAAGCATTTTTCTATGAAAATAGTTTTCATGGACTGAATTAAACCTTTTAAATAGATGTCTAGTGCCTAAAATTACCTCTTGTAAATCGGGTAATCTAAAAAACCTACCATTTTCCTCTATAATAGGTTGTCCGCCTAAGTCCCTTGTTTCAGTAGATTGAGGGGTTTTGTTTTTGTTACGCTGTTTCCTTTTTTTCTTCGCCATAAAATAGTTCCTTATCTACAATCTTTCCTGTGTTATCAAAAAAGTAATCGACAACGCCCCATGCTTCCTTGCTAGTGAAATAATGTATTCCGTTTCTAGTTTCTTGGTAGAAACCATTAATTTTATGTCTTCCTTTGAATTTATCAGGGCTAAAAACTTCTTCGTCTAACCACCTAGATTGATTTAACCAAGTAACGAAATGCGGACAGAATGTCGGGTCGCTAGTTTCTTCACATAATAAATTATATTTATGTACTAAAGTTTCATCATCTACTGAATCTTTAATCTTAATATATTTTTCGTATGCTTTTTGCTTTGAACCCTTACGATATTTTAGTTTTGCCCAAACATTATCATTAAAGATTTCTATTATATTATTATTAATAATATTATTATCTTTATATTTATATTTATATAGGTTGTTATCGTTTTGTTCTAACAAAACAGTATCAAATGTTTTACTCTTTCTAGCTCTACTTCTGCTTTCTGATAATTCTTTGCTCTTAATAAACTCTTTATGCTGTCTTTCATTATAAAATCTATTTTCTATTAGTGAGAATTTGTTGTTAATAATAAAAATTAAATCTGCTCTTAGTTCTTCAGCTTTGTCTTGGTTTGGTTCGTAGGGTAATATTAATCTACATAAATCATCAATGTTGTTAGGCAGTCCCCTACCATTAAAAGTTTGAGAAAATGCTAATAAGTCCCAATAAATACCTCGTTGTTGAAGAGTAAGCTGTCTAGTTCCGCTAATCCAATCAGCAACAAAAACATACATACCCACCATTTTTGTTTTGTCATCATTCATCATGCAATTTTTCTACTTTCAGAGATCTTCTTGATGCGGGAATGTAAGAGAGATACCCTAACTCTATTAGGTTTGTTAAATATCTTTTTAAGTTCTTCATGCTTTTCTGCCCTAAGTGATCGAGTATCTCTGTATATTTGGGCGATAAGCCGTTCTCTTGAATGAAGATTTTTATAAATTTTAGTATTTTTATTTCGATATTTTTTAACCTTACTGTCGATTTTAAGTATTTCTGACAGTGAGGGCATTTTATCTTCAAATCCATATTCTATTAGCAGGTTGTCCCAAAGTTCATTTTCATAGTTTTTCCAACAATTTTTAGTTTCCTCGATAATATTCTTATAATGAGAATATTCGTCTAATATAATTAATAATAGTTTTATTTCTAAATTCAATGATAACGACATTTTTATCAAATAATTGTTGAAATTATATTATTATTCTATATTTTCAAATGTAATTAATTTGCTTGTATTTGTTTGATTTTGTTATGAATTGAACGAGGTGTAAAAATAATGTTAAATTTAGATAGCTATGATAAAATAATAAATATAAATTATAATCAAAATATGAACCAAGCCTTCTTAAATGTACTTCAAAAACTTGGATTAGATTCTATTAAAGAAATTTCTGAACTAACAGGATTAGATCAAGCTACTGTTAGTAGGCATTTTCACAAAAAACAGCCTTTAAATTTTAATCATATTGAAATATATTCAGAAAAATTAAAAGTCCCTAAAGGTAAGCTGGTTGATGATGAAATTCCAGCTTATGTTGTTGTTGGCTATGTTAATAGATTTGATGGTCATGTTGAGTCTAGGGGCGATGAAGATGCTCAAAAAGTCGTATTTCACAATGAATATACTAAAGAAAAAGGAACTAAAATACTTTTTGACAATGTAACAAAACATGCATTGAGATATAGCACTAATTGTAAACCCCAAAAATTTAATGAATTAGTTGGTTCTTATTCTTTTGTTAGATACGACAAACCTTATTTAGAGGGATTAATTGGTTTTGTTACATCTATTGAAGAAAATGATTCAGAAAATACTTATTGTGAATTAATTATGCTTAATGGCAAAAGAAGAAAAGTTAAGAATTATATTGGTATTTATCCCATAATTTCATCTCATAATTTAATTCATAACCCAAATAAAAGCGTACAATTAATTGATTTCTAATTTGCATTAAAACTTCATTTTTTGAAGTTTTAGTTGATTTTATCATTTTATTGTTATATATTTCTTGACATGGCGAATATTCGTTTTTTGATAGTAAATTTAGTGTATTCCCCCTATTGAACTATAGTTTGAGTATTCGCCATTTTTAACTTATGGCACATCAGGTTTATAAAATAAATGATAAGAAAGTTCCCTCTGTAACAACAGTTATAGGAAGGTTCAAAAACTCAACAGGACTGCTTATTTGGAGTAATCAGCTTGGATTAGAAGGCAAAAGATACCAAGATGAACTAAATAAAGCATCTGAAATTGGTACTTCTGTTCATGAATTAGCAGAATTACATATTAGAGATCATTTTTACACTATTCCTGAAGATGAAATTGTTAAAAATTGTTTCAATAAGTTTATTAGTTGGTGGGAAGATTGTGATTTTAAGGTTAATTGGTCAGAAAAATCATTTGTCAGTGAACAATATCAATATGGCGGGACTGCTGATCTATTAGTTAATGACGATATACTTATAGATTTTAAAACCTCTAAATCAATATACCCCGACTACCTAGTGCAAGGGTCAGCCTATGCACAAATGATTAAAGAAAATGAGGGAAAAGAAATTTCCAAATTTATTGTAGCTAGATTTGGTAAAGACGAAAGCGAAGATTTTGAAATTAGGGAATTTTCGCAAGAAGACTTAAGTAAAGCGTTTGAATACTTCAAGGTAATCAGAGAGGCTTTTGACTTAGAGAAAAATGTCAATTCATTAATGAGAAAGAGGTCAAGGAAATGAATGAGATAGAAAATTGTCCAAAAAGCATTTCTACATCAATTAACGCAATTATGTCAGATGTAAAAATACTTAACAAGGACGAAGATAATCAATTTCAAGGATATAAATATGCAGATATTGATTCATTCTTGAATTTAGTAAATCCATTATGTTCTAAACATGGATTAATAATTTTTATGAACGAGAAGGATAGTAAACTTGTGGACGGCACTAATAAAAAGTGGATTCACATACTTTACGAATTTATTTTAGTTCATAAAGACGGGGACACTTGGAGTTTCCCGCAACAAAAGAATATGATTGTACAGATGACTGGTGGTCAATCACTAGGAGCAAGTCAATCATACGCTTTAAAACAGTTCATGCGTCAAATCTTTCTAATACCGACAGGTGAAGGGGATTTGGATTCTCATGACACAAACTTTAATAAAGATGAGAGGAAAAAATAATGGAAGACAAAGAGTTTGTAGGTGGTTTTTATGCCAAAAAAGCAGAGGTTGATTTTGTTAAGTGTAAAATCAACATCAAACTTTCTGAATTTAGGGAATGGGCCAAAGAAAACTTAACAAGTGATGATGAATGGCTCAACATAGATGTTAAAGAAAGTAAAAGTGGTAATTTCTATGCTGAAAGAAACACATGGAAACCCAGTGATACTGAAATTAAAAGGCAAGAGCCACTACAGGAAGATCCGCCCTTTTAATGACAACAACATTACTAACAATAATTATTGTCCTAGCAGTAGTTAATTTAGTTTTTTGTTGGGCAATAGGGTCAATAGTTCACGAGATCAAAGAGAGGATAAAATAAACATGATTAACATGTCACATATTGTTGAAAAGTTAAAAAAAAATCATGGTTGGTCTGAATGGCCATTACCATATCCAAAACTAGAGCATCAAAAAGAACGAGAAAAGTATGAAAAATCACACAAAAATCTATCTAAGGTTTTACAATTTAAAAGATACGAGTGAGTGTGATTGCGTAATGTGTGGTGGCCAAGCTACTGACCTGCATCATATTAAACCAAGAGGTATGGGCGGTTCAGACTACTTAGATTATGTAGAAAACTTGGCCCCTCTTTGTAGGGGTCATCACACAAAAGCGGAACACGATCCTACTTATAACGCAAAGGTTAAAATTGCAGTATTGAAACAAGTAATTAGGAAGGTTGAAATAGATGGAAAGTTTTGATTTAAACGAGTTTGCAGAAGAAATCTATCAGGCCCATGTTCAATATTATGAGGCTAGAAGAAAAAGAGATTATGCGGAAAGAGTTTATAAATCCGAATACGATAAGGCTTTTATAAATACAAAGTTTAACGAACAAAAATTATCTATTGCTGATAGAGAAGCAAGAGCAAGAACTAACGCTGATGTTATAGCATATCAAAAAGCCCTAGAAGATGAGCAAAAGATTATGGATCAAAAAAGGGCTTATTTAGAAAAAGTTTTAGCAAGGAAAGAAATGATTCTTGATGCTAATGCCACTGCGAGAGCAGAAACAAGGTTAGGTTCAATAACAACATGACCTACTACAAAAGAAAAATTGATCGTTTATGGAATAACTACGCCTCTGTTAAAGATTATGAGGTAGAGAAAGCCATACTCAAAGGTGGTGCGATCTTAACCTTAGTAAAGAACAATGAACAAATGATCTTATCAGTAGATCAGCTTAGAGAAGGATTGAAAACTAGAACCAGTAAGTCTTTTAATCCTAATCCAAGACTAAATGAAAAAGAGCCATATAAATTATGTAATTTTTATTGGCAAAAATCAGATACAAAACAGGGAGAATTAATATAATGGAAGGTATAAAACCATTGAAAACTATGGAAGAAGTCTTTCCTTTGTTTAGATTTAAGAACAAAAGGGCTTTCAATTATCGTTTAAATCAACTACAATCTATATATCCAAACGAACATTGTTTAACTCGTTTCATGAAGGGGAAGCAGAGATGCTTTACTGAGAATGACATTTATAGAATTAGGGAGTTATTATGTTCAAACTTACAAAAAACAACAAAAGATCACCATATTGGCAAATAACTGGGACTGAGTATGTTGGTACTAAGAAGTATTATATTCGTTATAAATCTACCAATACCAATAACAAGCAAATAGCCGAAACAGTATTAAAAAACTATATCAATTCTTTAAGAGAAGGAACAAAAGGATTTGATAAAAAAGCAATAGATGTTCATGAAGAACTTATGAATGATCGTAGGGAAACACCTACTGTAAAAAGAAAAGTTTATTTTGAGAAAAATGCAAAATTTTTTGGGAACATATTATTATCAGAAATAGATCAAAAATGGATTGATAACTATTTAGTTCCTGCCCGATATCCTGTCGATAGTGAAGTAGGATCGGTATATGAAAAGTATAAGGGCGTGAATATGAACGATTTACCTTTAGAAGAAAAAATGAATCTGTCTTCCAAATACAATACAATTAATTCATCTGTGATATCACCATTAAGAAAACTATTAAATTATGGTGCATTAAAGAAGTATTGTTATAAAACGCCTGTTGTTTTATTACCTCAAATATCTGAAGCGGAAAAAACAGAATATGTTTATACAAAAGAAGAAGCTGAAAGATGCATGCAATATGATGACCAACAAATAAAAACCTTATTTATGGTTTTATATTATACAGGAATGAGATTAAAAGAGGCATTAAGTTTAAATTGGAATAAAACTAATTCAAAAGGATTACCTCAGATAGATTTGGAAAATCAATTATTTAATACTTATGTTAGTAAAACTTTTATACAGAGAGTAATTCCCATGCACCCAAAATTATATGAATGGTTAAGAGGAATTAATAATAAAGAAGAGTTTGAAGGAAGATTGTTTGAATGGCGTTACTTATCTGATTCAAAAAACAGTGAAAGAGGATTGGGGAAAAGATGGTTAAAGATGAATAAATTGGCCAATGTTAAGAACCCTGATAAAAAGAAAAGACATGCTCTTAGACATACCTTCGCTACTAATTGTTCTAATAATGGGGCAAATGAAAAACAGTTAATGGAAACTGTTGGGTGGAAAAGTAGATATTCAGCACAAAGATATATGCACTCTAATTTAGAAGTCAGTAAGAAGCTAATTTTTGATCTATGATTAATAAATTGAAAAGTAAAATATGGGAAGAAGAAGGTAAAAACCTATCAGACTGTATGTCTTTAAAAGATTTAAGAAAAATTAATTTAGAGGATCATCAAAAGATTATTGATGAATACTGCCTTGTTTCTAAATCAAAGATGAAATTCAGAAATATCCAGATATATGACTATGTTGTTTTGCAAAAACACACAATGATTGAGTCTAATAATAAATATAAGATATCGGGAACTGCGGACATCATTAATAAGATAAAATATCAAGGTTTTCACAAAGATTTATTGTCTTATTTTAGTGATGAGCAAATAGAATGGATAGCGGGAAAACAAAAAAGAACGGAAGAATATTTATATGAAAGTTATTACCTGAGAAATGCAATAAAAGATATTTCTATTTCTGATTTAAGAGGGAAAGAAGGAATAGAGTTAGATAGTGATAACAATATAATATCACTAAGTTGGAATAATGATTAATTATCTATTTTCTTAAACCAGTCTTTTAACTCTGATTTATATAACAATTCCGTTATACCATTAGACATACCATTAACTACTGACTCTTCGTCTTTATCTTTAAGGTGATAAATGTAGTAAATAACATGGCAAAGTTCGTGAATTAACAAGTTTTTACTGTCTTCGTTATTAAGACTGATAATGTCTTCATCAAGATAGATTTTGTAGGGCGGTTTGCTTATGAAACAGCCCTGCATTTCACAAACTTCATAAGATATGTCATGACTAATAGGTATTAATTCTACTTTAAAATGCCCTATTGTGACAAACTTAGGGAGTTTCATTACTTTTTTTTCTTCTTTTTTTTGTTTTTAAACCCTGATTTCATGTTGTCGTAGGCTTCTTTTGAAATAGTAGAGTTTTTTTTAGACCTACTAGTGCCTGCTTTTTTTCTTTTATTTATGTTTTCGTATAAAGACATTATTTTTTCTTTTTCTTTTGATCTTTTTTCTTATCTTCGTTTAGTTTTTTTAATCCTTTAGCTGTGTAAGGATATTTTTTTCCTTTATAGTTTGGCATTTTACCTTCCTTGTCTGTTGTATGGTTTATAGCTTCTTCGCTTATCTTTATTCATAGTCGAAAAACTTATTCGGCCATCACCTATGGTTGTCTTTTTAACCACTGGCATAATAGGCTTTGTATCAGTTTGTTTTTTTGCCATTAACAATTCCACATCTTACGAGACCAATAGTTCGCAGATAGTTTGTTATTAGTTCCTTTAATGCCACCGCTTCTAGCACAATAACTTTTCTTCCTAGCGGGTTGGTTTTTTTTAATTGTCATATTAGGATCGCCAAAATTAATTTTCTTAATCTTTTCGCCGTCTTTAACAAAAACCTTAAACTTCTTAACATCGCCCCTCATAGGCTTATTAAGAGGAACACTTTTACCTTTATAGGTTGCCATTTAAGACTATCCCTTTTTGTTTTTCTAAAGTTTCAATAACTTCTTTATCTTTTTTTATTTTTTCTTCATACAAGGCTCTTTCCTTATGCATTTTAACTACATCATCAAGAGTCATTTCTAATCTCTTCTTTCTTTCTTCATGTAGTCTTTCATGGGAAAGTTCTAGTCTTTCTAATAAGAAGCCGTTATGAGTTTTAACTTCTCTTAGTTCTTTTTTTGCTTTTCTTAATAAAGACTCTAATTCTTTAACTGTACTCATTTAGAAATTCCTTTGCTTTTTTCAAAACTGCGAAGACCAGCCATTCCTAAAAGTGCTGTCACCAATGGAAATAAGGTTGCCATATCTAATTCGGGTAAAGGTGCTGTTTGAATACTAAATGTAGCTAATACAAACATCAGAAATTGTTTAATTACATACTCCCAAGCTATCGCTAAAGCACAACTCATACCTATAAGGGGCCTCCACGATCTCTGCATAATTCCACCAATTCCTGTTGCTGTTGATTTCGCATCAGCAAGATTGATTTCCATTTGCTTTTGATTTAATTCATTCTCTAATTCTTGAAGTTTGATCTTTATTTGACCTTTTTCTTCATCGGAAGTATGCAGTTCATCAATAATTTTTCCTACACTTCCCACTAACCCGCCACTGAGTAAATTACTTAACATGTTTATATACTCCTCATAATCTCTGCCAGTTCTTCAGCCCTGTGAGGTGTTTGTTTTGCCCAAACACTATCGAGCATTTCATCGCTGGCAGAGGTGTAGTCACATTTGTTTAAATGATATTGAAATTTCTTAAACTTCGATAATCTTGTTAGGCCCAGTTGAAAAGCCATATTAACAATACAGCTAAAAGCAATAGGACTAACATTTTCTTCTTTAATGAAAACCCTCGCATCATTAAGAGCTTGATCGAAGTCTCTTTCAAAGAACTCCATAATTTTTGTATCATGGTACTCTACTCCTTCCTGTAGATCGTCTGTCGGTAACACTAAGTGACCAACACCAAATGTGGCGTTGCCTAAGTGATCTTTATAAACTTTGTTAATTTTTCCTTCGTGTTTTATGATTTGTTGTTTTATTTCTTCATACATTGATTAATTGCTCTTCAAATAGTTTTAAATAGTTGGCGTACCAAAGCATTTTGTTTAAATCTTCAATGCCGTTTTTTTCTTGGTAACGAAAAAGGTATTTGCAAATTTGCCCTTTTAAATAACCTCTAAACTCAGAGACAGAAAGTTGGGAACGAATAGCCTCAATAGTTTCTATTGGTTTATTCTTGTAATAGTCAGGATTAATTTTATCGCTCATACCTGCCCCGTCCATTTTCCATTACTGTCTAAAAACATTGGGTGCAGTTGAGGAACAGAATTAACGATACTGCCACAAGAAATAATTGGCCTTTTGATGAAATTTTTTCCATATTTGAAGGCTTCATGATTAGGTTCAATACTAGAACCAACGCACATAGCAAAGTTTAAAGATAAGGGGTGAGAGAATAGTTCAATGCTGGCCTTTGTATGTTGATGACCAACGACTAGAGATAAACCTAATTCTTTAGCACTGGCCAATACATTAGATTTAAAGTGGTGAGTAAAGAAAACCTTTGTCTTATTAGGTAAATTGACAATGAGTTTGTTATGCCAAGTCCATTTCCAAGTAGGGTCTATTCCTAATATTTCATTTATGTCTTTAATAAAAGAGTTAGGAATAGAGGATTTTTCCGCTAGCTTTTGTATTCTGATATCGTGATTACCCCATATAATAGGCATCGGGCAATCAAATATTTTTCTTAGCTTTTTAATACAAGAGCGGGCTTCCTCTAACTCATATTTGATATTTTTTAATTCAGGGGAATGTAGGTGTTGACTAATGCTATGAGCATCAATCAAATCACCTATCATTAAAACCATAGTAGGTTTTACTTTGTCTTTTAGTTTTTTAATCCAACTAAAATATTCCTTTTTCTGATATGGAAAGTGACAATCCGACAGAACAAGGATTGATTTTGTATTGTACATACATCTCCTTATTTCTATCCCCCTGAAGAATTATAGTTTAATTTAATACGGAAACTTTTTGTATCGTTTAAAATAATTTACAGCGAACTCCCAATTATCATGGTATTCGTTTCTGCAATATGTTTCTAATCCTGTTTCGTAACCAAGTAATGCTTGTTTAAAAGTAGCATAAAACTTTTTTAATGTTGATATCATACACATCATGTTTGATTAATAATTTGTTTTACAATTATTAATAAAGCACAACAGCTATATCAAAATTAAATGATCTCTATTTTTTTTGTAGTACAAAACATAGTTAAATATAAATCAGGATTGTTAAACATTATTTTTGCAGATAATTCGTCAAAATCTTTTTTACATTCTTGAACTGTGTCATAGTAAATTTTTTGATTAACAGTTTGAAAACAAGTTTTATCTAAGGGTAAAGTAGCAGATTGCATACATACCCATAGAACAAGAAATACTTTCATCTTTCTTTAATAAGATAAGACTCAATCCACATAATCTTTTCTTTAATGACAGCGATGTCTTGTTGCATTTGAGCAATAGAATTTACCTTTTGTTCTAAGGCATCTAATCTTTGAGATCCCATACCCCAACTCATACTAATAGAGGCAATAATAACTATGTAAGGTAATATGGTTTTAAAATCGATGTTCATTTGGTACTCGCTGACATATTATTTAAAGGATTGTTTAAGGCTTTGTTTATTTTATCAGATATCTCTTGCTCCAAGAGTTTAAAGTCATCTGATATTTCTCTTTCATTTGCTTTGACTCTATCTTCGATATCATTAACAATTTTATCAATGTTTCTAATATCATCTTTCATTAGTTTAATGTCACTTCTTAGATCATTTTTAAGAGATTGGGCTACATCATTAACAAGGGAAACTTCCTCTAATACAGAGGATATTTCTGATTTTAATACAGCTAGTTCTTCTTCAATATAAGATAGATTAGGAGCAGTGTACTCCTGTATCTTTTCTTTCATATCAAGATAATCTTTGTAAAATTCAAAGCCTCCCCACAAAGCACCACCCAAAGTACCAAGCAGAGAGATAATAATAAGTATTTTACCACCTTTAACTTTAATTCCACCATATTCAATTTCTGCCATATTGTTGATTTACCATTTCTTCCATGAGTCGATCTTGGGCTAAATCAAATAAACCACCATAAGGATCGTCTATTGTGACTAGCAAATAGTCATCGACATTATTGTCTAAAATTACCTTTGACTCGTAGTTATTAAATTCGTTTGTATCTGTTAGTTGAGCCATAACAGCAAGTTTGATATTCGATAAAGCTATTTGATCGCCTTGCTCGGCTACTTGTTCGATTATTTTTGCACCAATCGTTTCTTTTGTTTCTTTAACTTGAGCAACTTCTTGGTCAGGTTCTTCTTCATTAGTGGGTTCTAGGGTATCTTCACTAGACTCCATTTCTAATTCTACAATTTCTACATCGACTTCCATGTCATTTTCAAATGTAGTAATTTCCATTTGCATTTCGCCTGTGTCCATTTCTACAATTTCAAAGTCCATTGTAAGAACATCATCGAAAGTATTTATCTCAATAGAAAAATCTGCAACAATTTCAGGTTCATAGATAAAATCATCTAAGGGTGGAATATACTTATAGTCATATTCGTACTCTGTTGTATTAAGAGCAGTTTCTATTTGAGTAGTGATAATTTGCTCAATAGTTGAGATCACTTGTGTAATTGAATAATAATCAATCGACACATTAAAATTATAAGCATCTAAAGACCAATAATAACCATTAGGATCACTACCATAGAAAGTAGAATACAAAATAGTATTGGTGCTATAATCGTTCTCATCAACAGTAAGACCTAAACTAAAATTATTTGTACCTTGATTAAGTAACCAACTATAAGTTGTTTGTGTGTCATACCCTGTGTTGGGATCTACAACTTTTAAGGTTATAGACCAAGTGGCAGAGTTTGTTGATGCGTAAACACTATTAGAGGCATTAACATCAAAACCATAATTAATTTCGTCTTGTGTTAAAAATTCATTTAAGTTTGTTTGATATTGATACCCACCATCAGTCGATATATGAGAATCATCCCAATTTATAGTGTGACTACCACACCCATTAGGATCGTAATAAATTCCTGTGCCTTGAGTCGTACAAGTGACAGTACCATTACTTAAATTATTATTATTAATAATATCGCCTGTGGTTTCTTCCACAGTTTCATAAGTGGTCGTTGTTACTTGTTGAGTAGATTGTACATCTTCAACAATAGTTTCTGTATATATATAAGTGTAGGTAGTTTCTTCAAAATCACCTACCAACTCAGTAGAACTATCTGATAAGACAGATTGTAGGGTAACGCTTGTAACAACACCACCACTGGGGCCAGTATCTCCAACATAATATCGTTGCTCGTATGCCTTAGAATAAGAGGAAGCCAGTAGAGATAGCGAGAAGTATGCCACCACCCACAAGATATTTTTTAACATTGGACTCCTTTTTATAATCAGGTCTTTCTGTTGGGTGAGAATCCCAATAGGCTTGAGCAGTTTCGCCAATAGTTCCGTATGCTGGGCAAGGAGTTCCAGCCATTTCCATAGCATTAAAAACTCGTGGATCTTGACATAGAACAGAAACACCAGCAACTTTCATTCCCATACCATATAAGGCACGAGATAATTTTAATCGTTCACAAGTGATATCATTAACAGTAGAGCCTTTAGCAAAACCAAATATTTGTGTCTGTAAAGCTACTGATCCACCTGAGGTACATACATCTTGATTATTCATTACCACACTAGGAGCATTAGCCGTACTAGGTGATTTATCGACAGTGGTAGTACCAGTGACTGTAGAAGAAACAGTATTTGTTTCTGCATTGGAATCTACTGCAAAGGTGCAAGACACCAATAGAAATAATACCAATGCTAAATATTTCATTTATGGTTTCGGGTGGTCTGACTTAACTTGTGCTATCGCATCACTCCAAGTTGTAGTGCCATTGACACTATCCCAGTATTGCATATCTAACTGGTCTTGTAAGGAAGGATAAGCACTGGCTCTATCTCTTTGATACTGATTGTTGTCATACTCAGTCTGGAGTAAGGCTTTCTCAGCACTGACTTCTGACCATGTATAAGGCTTCGTATCAGAAAAAATAGCAGTACCATTAGCATCTGCACCTGAAACAAAATCAACACCACTGTTGTATTCTGCTTCATTGGTTGGCTCACCTCTTACAACAAACTCATGGCTATTGCCACCTTTTTTGTTGAGAGATTGTATTGCTGTTGCTATATCTGTCATTGTTTTCTCCTTTTAAATTTCATTATGCTAGTACCTCCATAGCTGTAAATACTCCTGTTGCTCCGTCTGGAACTCCACTACCTAATTCCCCACCAGTAGGATTAAGATAAATATTCAAACTTCCAGATTTTTTAAAGTAAACATTATAAGTTAAAGAAGATGTAGAACTAGGACTATCTAAGTGTTGAAATGTCGTTGGTATATACCTATCAGGTGTACTGATAGTAAACATACCATGATTAGAACCACCTAAATTTGTTGTTCCTCTAAAAAATCCAACATAACCATAAGGGTCTGTATTAATATAAACATTACAGCTTAAACTTAAAAATACTTTTGATGATGTTGAACTGGGTGTGATTGAAACACTAAAACCACTTGATGTTAATGTAGATGAACTTGTAACTACTGTAGTTGTTAATGGTGTACTTACCACTTGACCAATCTTACCTACATCAACACCACTAGGCAAAGCAGTAACAGAACTGATTGATTGATTATTTAATCTGATTAATGCCATTATGCTAGTACCTCCATTAGAATTATAGAACCAGTACCATTTGGTCTAAATAAACT